>Ga0325410_1004946_pt1 | contig 14823 bp, 10 predicted proteins | sample PopdelMetagenome_16_FD_206182 | JGI IMG/M metagenome (GOLD analysis project Ga0325410, IMG submission 206182) | Populus deltoides microbial communities from Bellville, Georgia, United States - Xylem-PdIQD-R3 | ecosystem: Host-associated > Plants > Phyllosphere > Stem > Wood/Secondary xylem... | reverse complement strand
AAAAATACCAAGGATAAAAATTAAAATAAAAAGAATAAGGACTGAAGTTAAAATGTCAAAAATAAAAAGGATTGACCTGTATTTTCCAACAACATGGTGAGGTGACATTTTATATCATCGAGAGGTACCACATAAAAGGTGCAAGCACAAACACCTCTTATGTTCTAGCATATGCATTACACATACAAGTAGATTTTTAGAATTAAATGATTTTTAATCAATGTTAAAAGACAAAAATGGTCTTGATTGCCCTAGTAATTACAGAAAAAAACCTTAAGGAAAAGACCAAAAAGCTCTTAAACCTACTATTTAAATTTTTGAATCCAAAGGTATACCTATCAATTTACTAAACATGAATAAATAAAAAGACAATTATGTCTATCTTCATCAGTTTTATAAATTTTTGAATTTAGAGGTAATTACACCATTTTAACGTGGTTACAAAATTAAAAAAAATACAATTATGCCCTTGATAATCCTTTAATGACCAATGCACCATGTGAAAAGATAAAAATATCTCAGAACAAAGGTATTTGGGTTTTTTTAAAAAAAACCCATCATTTTACTATTGTACTGAATAATAAATTGAGTTTTAGTGCACAATGTTTTTACATTCAACTTTAGTGTTTATTTTTATATATCCATCCAACAAATTAATCCTATCATTGTACCCTATTTATTATTTATTATTATATTTTTATTTAATTATATTTAAAAATTATTAGGTTTCACCATATATATAATTTTTACACTTCTTTTTAACCACTTTATCACATCCCTAAGTTGAGTTTGGTTTTGGATTAAAGGATGTTAAGTGTTTATTCATTAACATATAATCTTTTTTTAACCATGTTTGGTAAATTTTAACAGTAAAGGAGAAAATTGAAATACTTAAGTGTTAATTTAGTAAGGGTTAAGTGTTAACCTAGTAGGGAGTAGGCACAAGATTTTAAGATAACATTTGATTACTATTTCGGGACAATGAGATAGATACAGAGGACACAAGATAAAAAAGGAGACAATCATAAAATTGTATTTGGTAGTGATATACAAGGCAAAATGATTGTTTCTATATCTATTTGGTTATGATAAACAAAATAAAATAAAATGTAAAAAAGTCTATTTTACCCTTGATATGTATTGTTGTCAAACTTATATATTTCAAAAAATAATTTTTTTGTATTTTATAATAACCCTAGATGACTTAAAATCGGGTTGACTTAGGACCTAAACTGGTATGAGTTTAAGAAAAAATTGATTTGTTTGAGTCAATCAAGGAAGAATTGACTCGACTTGACCTGGTAAAAAACCTAGTTCAACCCCGGATAAAATACGGGTTAAAAACCTGTTGACTTTTTTGAAAAAATAATTGGTCAAAACAAGCTTGCTTTGATTGTTTTTTTTTTAAAAAAATTGGTCAACTAGGTTGACCCCCCTGAACCGTGACTTGAACCCCGCCTCATGTCAACTCTCAAGCTAGATTTTAAAATTATGATAATAACAATTTTTATCATTACATTGACCCCGGTCAACCTGAGTTAACCTTTCTAATTCGTGACTCAGGTCTTTATTGTTCAAGAATTAAAGCAACTTAACATCTAAAAGAGGAGCGAATTAGGTATATCACTAATTTCTAAAATAATGCGAATTACTTTAAGTAAACACAATAATCAACAATATAATTAAAGTATTTAAAGTAAAGAGATAAATGAGAGAATTTGTAAACTCGTTTTTAATGTGATTTGACAAGTCTATATCCACACCTCAAGTACCAAACCGTACTTGAATATTGTATTCCTTCATTAGTTAAAGTTCAAGACTACAATAGCCTAACTCTTAAAGTTTTTACCTAACTCTCAAAGTTTGACAAGCCTATATCCACACCTCAAGTACTAAATATTGTCAGTTTTTACCTAACTCTCAAAGTTCAAGAGTACAATAGTCACTCGAAGAATCAACACCAAAATTTTTACATCACTTGAAGATATTCTCTCTTCAAGATTTTTTCCCATTTGAAGATATACCCTTTTTCAAAATTTTTTCCACTTGAAGATATATTCTCTTCAAGATTTTTTCTTTGGTGAAATTATCTCACTAATACCAAGACTTTTTACCTAACTCTCAAAGATTTATAAGGTAATTTTGTTATCACCACTAACTCTTTTAATAAAGTGAATAATACAATTGAAAATTTTAATATCTCATAAGATATCACTTATAAGATTTTAAGGTGTTTAAATGTAGTGAGAATGAGATTGAATATTTTTGTGCTAGATTATGAAGGTAATAGCACAAATTAGAGTATAATCAAGAATTGATGATTTTGAGGTGTTTTTACTCTCAAAATAGCTTGTGTTTCATATATGTTTGGAATCTATTTTTAATTTTGCAATTAGACAAGTTATACATATGTTTCTAAGAAAAACTAGTTGTTTATAGTCTATATAATCCCACTGACAATTCAAACTATCAACCAGTTAAGATTAATCAAGTCAATCGATTGACTAGCTACTACAAAATTCTTAGATGTTCATCATTGATGAATAAGTGGTCAATTAGTTCATGCATAATTTCAGTTTTAACAAATTAACCTTAATGGATTCTTAAAATCATCTATTTTAGATTAAATCACATTATTTATCAATTATTTAATGCATGCAGAGTGAAGTATGTGAGTTCATTTTAATTGTGCTATCAAGTATGATATAAAAATTTACATGAGTACTAAAATGAACGCTTAATCCAAGTCTCTATTTTGTTTTTTTTTTGTTGGACTTCTTGATTGATTTTTTCACGAAATTCATCATACTTGTTGATATGTTCTTTCGTACAAAACCTGTTTAAAGCTTATTCCCAACCAAACATATCATTAGTCCATTTTTCATGTTATTGTTATCGTCAATACACACACACACACATGAACGCGTGACATTAAATGTCAACAATCTTTCCATTTTTATTTTTATGTTGATCGGGTCAATACGGTTTAATCCTTTTGACTTGTGACCCAAGTCTTATTTTAGGTTGACCCTAGAATTAAGTTTTAAAATTATGATAATAAACACTTTTATTTTTACGCTGATTTGGTTCAACTCGACCCATGATCTAGGCCTCGACTGGTGACTCGAGCTTTGCTTAGGATTGACTCTCGAGTTGAGTTTTAAAATTATGATAATAACCATTTTTTTCCTTACATATTTTAGTTGGATAATTTTAGAATTAAAAGTTTTTTACAAGGATATTTTAGAAATAAAAAATAAAAAATATTATCTTTAGAAACTTGTCTAACATAAATTCACTCTAAAATTGTCTTAAAGACATATTTATTTTATGTCTATGTTTATTTAACCAAGCACATTTTTGTTTTTAGTATCTTTATTTTTTCTATCCCAAGACAATAACCAAACACTATCTAAAAATTGAGTTATTTTTTTCCTTTAAACTATCATTCATTCTCTCTTTCTTACACAAAATTAGTTCCCACTAACATGAATTAATTATTTAAATTATATTTAAATTAAAATTTGATTTAAAATCTAATGATTCTTGCACAATTTTTACAACACTTCAAGCCAATTTGATATTATGGTAATGATTGTTTTTTAAAGTGTTTTTCGCTTGGAAATGTATTAAAATATTATATATATTTTTTATTTTTTAAAATTTATTTTTGATATCAGCACATCAAAATGATCTAAAAATATTAAAATATTAATTTTTTAAAAATAAATTTTAAATTTTTTCAAAAACACATTTGTATCGCAAGAACTAACTATTACCTGATCTATCTACCATTTTTTTTACATCCTTAATACTTCATCTATTAATAATTAACCCCTTAATATTTAATATTAAACCAATTAATCTATTATCAATTAACCTCTTACCATTTCATCTCTTAGCAATTAACCTCTAATTTTTAATCTTGAAACCAAGTGTATCATAGTGTAAAATTATAATGACCGCATGTCATGTGAAGATTAATAACTAGTTTTTTTATTTGATATTAAAAATATTCTTGAATTAAATGATACGTATAATTAAGATTAAATTCTATTTTGGAAGATTTTAAAAACATACCTCCTGCAACCTCCTCTTATGTATTCACATGAATTTAATAAATTCTACCAAGGCTAATTTTAAGGTTTATAAATCAGAGAACGAAGGAATTTTTTTAACTACGGGTTCAAGATGAAAACGACGTCACTAGGACCCTGAACGAAACGCGGAATCCCCCGTCGTTTCTGTCATAGCATTTCCTCCGTTTTAACTCTCTCAATCGCGCTCTCTCACTGCACAAATGGACTCTTACACTCCTTTACTCCAGAAAACACGGGTTCCACAACCCTCGCTCCAAAAATTCGCGGTGATTTCAATCTTCTCGAAGCTACGATCCGCGCCGAGTTACCTCGACCCGGATTCCGAACCCGGTAGAGAAGCTATCTCTCAATGCCTCCGCTCCGCTTCTCCATCCGTCGTCGACCAGTCTGTACGCGAGCTCTGTCGCCTCCTATTGGACTCCAGATTGGACCTCTCCCGAACTTTGCTGGAGCTCCAGTCTGCACTCGAAGGGTCCGACCCAAAATTTGTTGGTTTATTTGTTAAAGCTCTTGGATTTGTCGTTCGGGTCGGGTTTCAAAGGAATCATGGGTCGTGGCGTTTTCCTTCTATTGAGAATCACCCCTTTGTTATGGTTTGTTAACTTAATTGGATTTAAAAAGTTCCTAATTTCGACGATCACATTTTAATGGACTGTATTATTATTATTATTATTATTAGTAAAAAATATTTTTGGCTAATTTGAGGTTTATTGTGTTTGATTAAAGTGTAAAATCAATAATTTTGAGTTATGGATTGCAGATTTTGTCATCAAGAACTGAGGTTCAGTCTGAATTGGTTCAGCAAGTCTTACTATTTTTCGGACAGAATAGAAGATCGGGAATGGTGGAAATTTGTGAATTCTTGAGACCCTTTTTGAATTTTTCGATTCTACGCGTGCCCTTTTCGAATTCTTCGTCATCTTTGTTTGCAAGGCAGTTGATATCATCAATGGCTTCGTTTTGTTGTTCTTTCCCTGATGAGGCGATTCCGGTTTTAAAGCTACTGATAGGTTGCCTTAAGCATGCGTCACATAAGAATTCAGATGTCAGTATGCTTGCTTAGTAATTGTTTCTTTTACCTTTTCTTTTATTCAGATGGAGCTATACTCTCACATTGCTTAACTGATTGATTTAACTGGAGCATAGATAATAAATTTAACTGGTTCATACTTCAATGCAAGCTCATAGCTATTAATTCTAATTTCTTGATGATTTGCAGGAGCTTAAGAACTCATATTATTTTCTGGAATCCATAGTTGATGCATATACGGTTGTTTTGAGACACTTGGTTGGAACCGGACTGGTATGCTTCTCAATGCAGCATCAACATAACCTGTTGTCTCATTTGTGCATTATGGAAGTTTGTTTTTTTTGTGGACATGGAACTATTATAATTTTGCATGGAGCTTGTCTGCCATAACTTGCTGTTAATTGTTATCTTCTCCCGTTCACAGCTGGTTACTGAGGCTCAACTGTTTGGTGTGGAACTGTCAGATGCTATTCTTTCATTATTGACACGTCATCACCGGCATGCTGGTAGTAGTGAACCAATTGTTGAACTAGTGAAGCGGCTGTTTGTTGCCCAGAAAAATCTTTCTTTGCAATATATGCCTGAAATATCATCAACACTGCTATCCTTATTTGTTGTCCTGATTCAATCTGATCTTGAATACGAACAACTGTCCTTATTGAAACTCCTGAACTTCCTTTTAAAATGGAAAAGTGAAAAGGGTATGTTTCCTAACTCTCATTTTGCTGGCATGAATTAATGATTGGCTACCTATTACAAGCCCATTAGTTAAATCGTAATCTTCTTGTGCAAGCTTCTTGGTTAATTGGAAATTGTTCTGATGCAATTTCTGTATTTATGATGTTACACAATATAGTATTCTCTTAATACTTTTGGATGCCATATGATCATTTAAGTTGCCTTAGAGTTATCTGTCTATTAAAATTTTTATGCAAGGCTTCTCCTTTCATCTTCAGTTAGTTTGCAGCCTTGTTTTGTGCAATGTTTCCTTTGCATTTTGTGTTTTGCATCATTAAGAATGACTGGTTTCACTGCAATTATTAGTTAGAAAATGAAAACCCACTGTTTGACATTGTCTTAATCTCACTTCCAAGCCTTTTTCAGGCACTTGATTCTACTTCAATGTTCTTATCATTGTGTATAGTTGCCTTTTTTCATCCACTGTTAACCTTCTTGCAATATAAGGTAAGTTATTTATTTATTTTTCAGAATATGAGGTCGATAGAGTCAAATGTGCTATGAGCGAAGAGCTTTTGTTCACATTTCCTGTCATCAACCTATTATCATCTACATCTAGATCTATTAAAGGAGAAGCAGCAGAATTGCTTGTGACGCTGGAAAAGGTCCTAGTAGAACTGTCAAAAGCACCAAAGGCTGGACTAGCCAAAGAAGGGGGATTCCCCCCTATCAGCACTCTAGGATCCATTGCTTATAGGCTTTTGCGATGCTTGTGGTTTCAGGTTCAATATTACTCTGATTATTATGTTAAGAGTGGGGAATTTTTTGTTTGTTTAATACTTGTTGCAATTGTAAGTATTGGGATATGGTTTGTGTTTTTCATTTGTTGTTCTCACCCCTAACCTGGAAAAGAGAAGGAAAGACAATATTGTTCTTTGCTGGGTTCCATTTCACACTTTTGTTCTCAAATGAGAAAAATATGATAGTCCTATTAACAAGCTCATTTAAGATGCCATTATGCTTTATGTAGGAGAGGAAGAGGATAAGGCAGTAATGTTGGGACTCTAGAAGTGCCATTTTTGCATCAGATAAAGTAGAATGGTGCAATAGTATTCAAGTGGTCCATTTAGTTGAAATCAAGGTTTAGTGTGTCAAGTTGTTGGAATGGTTCTATTTTGACTAGCATATGATGATTGAGGTCTTGTAAGATTCTGTCTGTTCTGTTTTCCAGGACCAGTTTTTACTGCCCATTTCCTTCCTCAATTTTGCTTCCAGTGGCAAAACGGATGTCAAAGTAATGCACCAGAAACCGAGACATTGGGCTTCTCAGTTAAGAGAATACATTTTGTCGATTGTAGACAGAAGAAAATCCTCCCTATCTGTTTCTCAGTCTCAAGAACGTTTCACAAGGGGTAAGATAGAATAACACCAATGAATTATGTTTGGTTCATTCTACATGGTATCCTATTGTTTCAGAAAAATTGCTTTAAAATTGTTGTGCTTTAATATCATGTTCACTTTATACCCACTTTTTTATCTTGCAGAACTGCCCCCTTTACTCGGTGCCATTACTGGTGTTTTGGTGATGCACCGGTCATTTGGAGATACGGCAATTGATTTGCTGGGTGCTATTGGCATTGTGGACCCCAAACAGGGAGTGCCACTGCTGCTAGCAATTCTATTTTATAGTAACATCTTCACCAGTAAAGACATTAGTTACCAGAATATGTTGGTGAGTTTTTCTTTTCTTACCTTGCTTCACGTCTAATTTTAGTTGATACAAGAGTGTATCCAGCTCTCCCTTTGATGTCTTTCACAGTAAGATTTTTGATTCTTGCAGCCAAAACTTCTGGCATTACTTCCATCACTTGCTTCACATTCTGTGATGATTCCCCTCATAATTCAGACAATCTTGCCGATGCTTCAGAAAGATGGAAAACCGTATGTTCTCTACAACTCATGATGTTTGTCTTTTCTCTTATCCTTCCTTTTTTAGTGCATTTTTTGTTTATGAAGAATTTCATTGAGCTGTCCTAGTGATATTGTGTATTGTGGTGATCATAGCTATGCCATGAAGGGATGGGAGATATATGCTATGGACAATTATAACATTTTTTCTCAGGTGGAACAGGATAGTGAGAAAGGGTAGAAACAATAGCCATGTCCATAGTTGTCCTCGTATATATAGGACATGCCGGCTTGAATTGTCATTTTAGTGTGGTTCACATTAGCCCATTGATTTGGTATTAATATGTTCTAACGGTTCTAATAGGCTTGTTTTCCTTTCCGAAACATGTATTGCTTCTCTTATGGTTGACTGATTTTGCAAATAATGTGACCATGGACACTTGTGATGAGCAACCCACCATCATAGGATGACCTGATAATTAAACTGACTTTATAATTAAAATTTTCACCAAGTGCCTAAATTGGATAACACATGCAATAAGTTCGGTATAATTGCATGCTCCAAGTTTTCTACACCTATACAAGGCAGTGGGTATGAGAAAAACCTGATTCCCAGATAACTAACCATTTGGTACCTGATGGCTTGCCTGACCAATTGTGGGGTTCTATTTTTTTGCTCAGTTGGCTCTTTTGGCTGTTTGAAGAGTCGTAATAGGATCTATTACGTCGGGACTTTGCGTAGCAAGTGGTTTCTTTTATTGCCTGTCTAATAATTTTCTTTCGGTACTTTTAAATACCAGTGGTCTTGAACTACTTTCATTCCTCTGAATTGCACTTGATGCATGCTAAATTCCAACCTATGCTATATGCCTAAATCTGGTAGTTGAGTAAGTGTCTGACTCTATTGAAATTCGTTTGTCTTACTAGTGTTTATTTGGCTCAATCATCCAATTCTAACTGTCCTAGACACCATTTGTTGTGCTCATTCAGTGGGTAATAGTGAGTAATCATGTCTCTAGACAGCTTAACAGGTTTCATGGGCACTCAGCATGAATGGGTGTATGAATACTGAAGTTGCTGTCATTGATATGATGAGAACCACAATAGAATGCTTAAACACATATTTAATCTTCCAACTTTCCATTTGGGGATGTTTCATTCTTATACTTTTATAATGGGCTGCAAGTGTCCAAACTCATTTTGTTCCCCTTGTGTTGTTACTGAGGCAAAACTCTGTCACTAGAAATGTTGATCTGTCAACATTAATTATTAGTTAATAAGCCGTTCAGTTTGGCTGACCGAATTACCAGGTGCATGAAGTTGACAGAGACCACATGGCAAACTTGTGATCCCTCTTTAAAAGTAAAAAAAAGGACAAAGTGTTGATAAGCATTCCAGCTCAACAAATGGACAAAAATGTTCTCTAAGCCCATTTGAATGCTCTATCCAAATCATGCAAAGCAGAAAATAGTTTGATTCTATCTTCCTCAAATTTCCAACCCCACCTGTTTACAATAAAAGCCTTTCATGGTAGAATCCTAGATCAACAACAAAAATAAAACAACCCACATCCTCAAAGAAGCAACTGAAATTGTACGTGAAATTATCAGCAATTCAAGCAAAGAACTTCAGCTATCTACATTGTGGCTGCTAAAGATGAAGTATCAGAGGAAAATTAAAATCCTTATTTTTTTTTAACAGAATATCAAATCTAATATAGTAACAGAACTAAGAGAAACAAAATTTCGAAGATTTTACCAAAAGAGAGAAGGAAAAAACAAAAATAAAAAACTATATCCTAAACATTTATTATGGGTTTTGATGTTCAAGAACTGAATGGGCCCGAGCTTGATTTATGCTTCACAACTGCAAATTGAGGTGTTTGCTGAGTTAGAGGCAAGCAGTGTTGGTGAACTCATTGGTGTAGTCATTGGTGCTGGCATGGTTGATGTATTTTTTTTAGGCTTTGGTGGTTTGGGCGTAGTAGATTCCCGGGAAAGCTGTTGATTTTCCAAGAAAGTTGGAATTTGAACAGATATATGAAAGACATTATAGTCAAGATGCCATCTGTATGCGACTCTAACTGAAACTTGTTGGTTATGGTCAATAGTTAGTCTTCAACTTTCTTGGTTTATAGTTGGACTCTGGTGAATGGCATCCACCAAGAAACATTCAGGGACCTAATAAATGCAAATGAAGCATAAGATTGAAACTGCCAATTCTAATAGTTCATGGATGAAATGTGCAATTAAACCTTTAAAGTCTTATCATTTACTGGTGACCTCTAAAACTTTTTTAACTTGTTACATAATCTTAGCTGTCCTCTCTTCATATCTGTATTTTTTTAACTACAACCTATGTGTCATATTCAGTGTGTTGTATGCCACCGGCGCTCGTTTGCTTTGTCAGACCTGGGCAATCAATGACCGTGCCTTTGGGAGCTTGCAAGTAAGATTCTTCTGCTTCCACTCTGCTGAATTGCAAATAACCATTCATTTTAATTGTTTAGGAAAGCAGAAACAAGCATACAACAAAAATTTGAAATAATCAATGAAGTTGAGATGTGCAGAACTGTTTGATAGAAGAAAGTTTGAAAAATTCTTTTTTTGATCCCAGTAAAGATTGTTTAATATGTGTTCGTGTAATGCAATTAGATGCAAATTCTGTTCCATTTGGAGGCTTGTGTGCAAAGAATGGTGAGGATGAAGTGGGACTAGCATGTTGCTCAAAAAGAGAAGATAATTTCTATTTATTTGTGTCAAAATTAATATAGCCATTCGGCCTCATTATCTAGGACCTGAGAAAGGATTCTGGAAGGAGGGGAGGGAAGAAAGGAGAGAGAGGGAGGAAGAAAAAGGGGGAGATGAATCTTTGAAGAATGGCAGTAGGCAGAGAACAATTCTAATTTTATTATCAATTCAACAAGAAACCCTAAACCAAGAAAGATATGCTTTTTGTAAAGAATTAAACCGTGGAACCATAAAAGAAAACGGGAATTGGAATAAAATTTCTAACCAAAAAAGTTATAGTTAATATTAGTTATTATAATAACATAAAACAAGTAGATTCACTAAATGAGAAACATTTGAAGTAAAATAAAATCCTAATTTTCCCAAGATTAGTGATTTTGGGTAAAAACTCTAACTGCAACACCATTCTCCCTTTGTTAGAAAAAACTCAACCTTGTGTTTCGAAGTGTTGTCGTGGTAAGAATCTGCATTTTCTATGTTTTCTCCATAACTTGAAGTTGCACTCCTGGCCTTGATACATGCATTTTTACATGCCTTTAACTTCACCATTCAAGGGTTTTTTTTTTCTTTTTTGGAATGATGAATTAATTTCTTGAACATCCTGTCTACTTGAATAATGAAGTAAAGTTTTTAAACATGTTGTCCACATTCTGCCTGTAAAAAATCTACTACTGGAACTTTTCGTTATTCTGCAATTCTTAGTTTCTTAGTTGCTGCTATTTCTTATCATGGAATGATGGAACTAGTGTTTCTTCTATTGCTTTTGTTTTGAGCTTGTTAACACAAACTTGAAGTATAGTGATTGCCTGGTCTAAAGATTCTTGGATGTTGTCAAGTGTAGTTACAGACTTCAGGAGACATTTTTTGATCTAAAGCTTCATAGAGCTCCTTCTCACAATTTCTTGGATTTTATCCGCTCCTTTTGTCCTGAAGGTATAGAAGGGTGGATGACTGTTTAGAATGTTCATGATTGATGAAACTCACAGTCACTAAAACTGAATGGCCATTGTACAACAATTATTGTGAATATTGCTGCCATAAAGAAAAGATTTTGGCTGAAATGGCACTTCAGCCTTTGTCAATACTGAAGATGAATAAAGGCTATTCAAACAGGAAATATAACAAAATAAAATTTATAACTAATACTAAATGTCATGATAACCTCAAATGTCTAGACTCCCTAAAGAAGTGCCAAGTACGAACTAAAATATCTAATTTTCTATGGTAAATTAACAGAAGTCATTCATCCATGCTAAACAGATTTTCCTGTCCATGAGTTTGTTTCATTCTCAAATTCTATTGCTATATTACTATGCTGTGATACTAACATGCTAGTTGACTTTTAGGCAATATTGCTTCCGAAGGGGCTCACTGAATTCAAGCATGAGAGAAACATCTTAATAAGTTTGGCTGCCTCCATTCGGGACATTTGCAGAAAGAACCCTGATAGGGGGGTGGATCTTATCTTATCTGTTTCGGTATGTGTGAAGCCATAGCTGCTCTATTTTCTAATGTCCTGAGTTTACACAATTTAATAGGGTCTTATTCCTCTGAACTAACAGGCTTGCATTGAGAGCCAAGATCATATTATTAAAGCTCTTGGATTTCAGAGCCTTGCACATCTATGTGAAGCTGATGTAATTGGTAATCCTCCTCCTGCTTTAAAACCCAATCCTTTTCCTTTTCCAATTTATATCTTAAACATTTCTAGGTTTGAAAATGTTGCTTTTGCCTCTTCCGTTATGTCTGAAAAATTGCATCATATTTCTTGAGAACATTCTGTATGCTTTTTATCCAAATTTGTCTTGCAAGTTCAAGTATGTAATGGCGTACTCATTTTGATTTCTAGTTATCTGATGGTCAAGACCATCATAAATGATGACATGTAATTGCTAGAATTTAATGTCAAGGTTTTAGAAGCTTTGGCCAGAATGGAGGTGCCTTATGCTTGCTTAGTGAGCCTGCAGCTCCTCTGCAGAAAGTTTAGGAACGACCCCTGAGATTCTTTATCTCCAAGTTTTAACTCTTAATAAGATGGATTTTTATCCACCCTTCTTTTTGTTTCCCACCTCTTCTATTTTTTACTGGACAGATATTGTCAATTTCATTTATTATAATTATCAATTAATGCTGTAGATTTTTGTATTAGTATCCTTACCTTGACTGCAGTGGTAGTTATTATTTCAGAACATATTTGAGCATTTCTATAAAGTCATAGTTTGAATGATATGGTGTTTTTGGAAAAATGCTAACTCCATGCTTGTATGCGGCCTGAAAATTTGAATGCTAAGTTTAACCACAAGTACTTCAATTATTGTCAGCAGGATAATGTGTGTTTTCTTACCCATATATTTCAATTGTATGTCTTCCAGCGATTATGTTCATGATAAGTTAAAATTGCACTAATTATCATTATGTTATGTTCTGAACTACAGTTGAATAAATTTTCTTTTTAGATTTTTATACTGCCTGGGATGTCATTGGTAAGCATGCGGTAGACTACACTACAGACCCGGCTCTTGCACAAAGGTAAGCACGTGCTGGTTTTGATTGCTATTTAAATTTGTGCCTCCATTTAGCAATCCTGATTATATAACCAATATAGATCATACCAAAAGAAAGGTGAGGCTAGGTAACTTTAGATTGCTAAAGGATTGCCTACCTTTAGCTGTCCAGGCATCGTATCCTTTTGTAAAAGGGAGACATTTTACCCTGGTCAGGAGGCAGTATTACCCAGTGGTTAAATAAGAACCTTTCTCAACATTTTTCTTCCTGTTTGGAAAATTGCACCGTAAAACATTCCCCATTTGTTCTCCTTGTTTTAATTTATATTGCTCCTTTTTTCTCTCATTAACTTTAGGGCAACAGTAATCTGTTTTGTTGATTTACCTTGAGGACAACATTCTTAGTTGCGCCGGATATTTCTGTCAAATCTTTGTACCTAATCCATTTAGCCGTAACTTTTTCATCCTTTCTTTCAATTGATATATTAATATATACCAAATGATTTCTTGCCATTGACAGCATATGCCTCCTTCTGAGATGGGGTGCAATGGATGCTGAAGCATATTCAGAAGCTTCAAGGAATGTCTTGCAAATTTTATGGGGTATTGGAACTGCTGTACATGTCAGTCATGCACTTGAGTGGGCAAGGGCAAGGATCTTTGCCTTTGAGGCCCTGAGCCAATATGAGGTAAATTGTGTGAGATGCTTATTATTGAAAGTTATATAAAATCATTGGAAAATTTTATTGTTTTCAAAATCTTCTGTCTTGATAATTTTACTTTGACAAAATGTACTATAGTTAGTCCCGATACTCATCTATTTTGCTGCTAACCATGTTTGGTTTCTTGCATCCTCACATCATATGCTCCAGTTAAAACAGATTCTCTGAATGACTTTATGCTTTACTAGGTTACACATATACAAATAGGAATTCCAGATTTTAAGACAGTGAACACGGATTTGCTTTTACGTGAGACGAATCTTGATGTGCTCACGGCTATGGAAGGATTTCAAGTCAAGATCATAACTCATGAACATGTGTAAAGAACACATCCACTTTTCTCCTTCACTTGCTGAAAACCATAAGATATTGAAGCTTGATACTTTGGTTATATTTGCTCCAGGAATCGTCGAAGGTTGGTGAAGGAGAAAAAAATTGCTGGAAGTAAGATTGAGAAGTTGCTAAATGTATTTCCACAGGTTCTCTTCTCAGGTATTATATGCAATTGGGTTCTGATGTAGATCATGCTGCTTTCCATGTGAGTTTTGGTTTATTGTCTTTAATCCTCAACCCCCTCTGTCCAAAGCATTTTATGGTATCATGACAACTCAAGTGATTGCGAGAAGTTTATTGTCTGCCCTTGTTACAGGTCCTGATGCAGAATAAGTGGGAAAAAGAGTTGAAAGATATTGAGTGGACTTTGGAAATGAAAAAGAAAAGGAAAATGAGATGAGAGGAATAATACAATGTAAAACCTCTAGTAGAGAAGCAATATATGAGGTGAATAATACAGTAAAATATAGAAAAATGAAGTATTAGATTCATCATAGATGGATAATAGTGTTTGACAAATACAGGAATCTAGCAGACAAGGGTGGGAAAAGGAAAAAGAAAGTAAAATATAGAAAAATGATGTATTAGATTCATCATAGATGGATAATATTGTTTGACAAATACAGGCATCTAGCTGACAAGGGTGGTTGCCCTTTCTTAAAGGTGACCACTGCAAACTTTCTTGATGCGGTACAATATGAAGGGCGTTTTCTTAGTCACTTTAAACTTTCACTAATGTTGTAATTTTGTCATATCTGAGAAGGTTCTAGTTATAAGGTTTGAAATGTCTTTTTTTTT
>Ga0325410_1004941_pt1 | contig 14832 bp, 7 predicted proteins | sample PopdelMetagenome_16_FD_206182 | JGI IMG/M metagenome (GOLD analysis project Ga0325410, IMG submission 206182) | Populus deltoides microbial communities from Bellville, Georgia, United States - Xylem-PdIQD-R3 | ecosystem: Host-associated > Plants > Phyllosphere > Stem > Wood/Secondary xylem... | reverse complement strand
GATGGCATTTCTAGTAAATTCTTAATTTATAAGTTAAAAGAGTTATTTTTTTAATCTGAAATATCAACATTATTTTTTATAAATAATACTATCATTTCAAAAGATAAAAGAGGGCAGCTTACATACTGAGCGTTTCTTATCACAACCCTTTTTCGTAGCCGAAGTATTTACCGGTTCTCCGGGAAAATATGACTAAAGAAGTCAGTGGGAGTGTCGTTAGTAACCAGATGAGTGGCAATAGCAGCGCCCGTCGTGAGATATTTTTCACCGTTGATTAGGGAGAAAACTACAAAGAATTCCCTGAAATGCGGGTCCGGGTGGCGAGGAGTTATTAGCTTGTTGGAATCGATGGTGGAAAACATTTCCACGGTGGTGGGCCCCGCAATTTTCACAACTTTCTGATTCCGTGCTTCTGTGATGGAGACATCCGCTGACAAGTGCCAATCAAGTTAGAGGACTGTTATCTACGAGAATACCCCCTCCCTCCTCCTTTTTATTTTCAAGCCTTCCCCTCTCGCAAGCTAGATTGTCCTCGCCGGATTAGGAGGCAAACCGTCGCCTCTCCTCTTGCCAGCACCAAGCTAGGAAACTAGTGATGGAGGAGGTGAGATTTGAGCATGTGAACTAGGATCCAGGTGGGCACATTGTTAGAAGACAAAACCAGTCAGATTCGTTGCCTCAGTGGCACAATGGACTCTGTCGTTACAATTATTGACTGGTGAAGCGGCCATGGACAATCTGTGTCCATAAAATGAGCATATGCAATTTTTGTAATTTGGTAACCACATTCTGTGTTGAAGTCACCTCTTGTCGGTGCTTGAATTTGATAGCTAAGGTTTCATGTGATGTCATGTTTTCCCCCCGTTTTTGTTCGTTTTAGCCAAGGTTGATTCCTTCTATAACAGAGAAAAATAGTGGATATATACATCGCTTAGGTGGCGCTTCCTTAATGTCCAGAATAGAAAGGACGGAGATAATAAATATAAAGATATATTTAAGTAAAAAAATAAATATAGAAAATGGGAGAATAAATATATATTTTTGATGATTTTAAAATAAATTTTTATATTTTCAAGAGAAGAGGCACCTGATACATGTTTCTCTAAATAATATATATATTTTTTTATTTTTAAAGTATTATTGTAAAAAACTCTCGGTTTCAAAATCATTCAACTATAACATATAAAAATAAAAACGATTATTAACATGGTTTTAAAACTCAACTTAAAGGTCGATTAATGGCAAAGTCCGGGTCCCTGATTGAGGTCAAGGTCATTGAACGGGTTAACCTGAGTCAGCGTGATAATAAAAATGATTATTATTATAACTTTAAAACTCAGTTTAGAGGTTGATCCAGTGTAAGGTCTAAGTCACAAGTGAGATTGATTGTTGACCCAAGTCAATGTAAAGATAAAAGTGGTTATTGTCATATTTTTAAAATCCAACTCGAGGTTTGACCCGGTGCAAGGCACGGGTCACGTGTCAGGATGATCAACATGAAATAAAAGTGGTTATTATCGTGGTTTTAACACTTGATTCAAGGGTTAACCAGGACAACAAATCAGGAGGGTCAACCCAGATTAATACAAGTCAATGTAGATATAAAAATGACTGTTATCATGATTTTAAAACCCGACTCAAGAGTCGACTAGAGGAAATGTTCATGTCACGGGTCGGAAGGATCGACCTAGCTGACTCGAAAAAAAAATCATAGCAGCCTAGTTTTTACCTTTTTTTTTCAAAAAAATTCAATGCATTTTTTACCCTTGTTTTATCCTGGATTGACTTGGGTTTTTGGTCAGGTTATATCAAGTCAATTCTTACTTTATTGTTTTTTTAAACTCGAACCAGTTTAGGCCCCGGATTAACCAATCAAGTAAGTTCTGGCTTTATAATTAATATTATTATGATATTATTAATTTCAACACTCAATATAAATTAAAATAAAACAAAATATCTAATTATTTTTTAAAATATGTAAGTTTGGCAACAATACATATTATAGGTAAAATAAACTTTTCACATTTTATTATGTCTTATTTATTATAACTATATAAAATAAGAGATAATCACTTTGTCTTGTATATTGTTACCAAATATAATTTTTGTCTTCATCTTTTTTCAGTTTTGTCTCATTTGTTTCCATTATCTTTATCTTTTTTGTCCTGGTATAGTAACCAAAAGCTTGCTTATTGTATATTTTGTATTGTGAGGTATTTTTCTTTTTAAAAATATTTTTCACATAAAAATATATTTTCTAGATTTTTTATATTAAAATCATTAAAAAAACATTGTAAAAAAATATATTAATTTGATTTTTTTAAGACAAATATAATTTTAAAAAGCGATGCTTCTAAACGACACCTTACTCGTATAATTTGATTTGAATGGCTATGTAAAACGATTATTCATGTCGTTGCTGAAGAATAGCTTGCTCTAGAAAAATCTATTCAAGTTAATGTTTAATCTCAGAGGGTAATCAATTGCTTAGAAACCATGGGACTTGTTCAAGTGGTGTTGTAAGAATCTTTTTCTAACCTTGAATATTCAAAATTTCAAAAATTTGTATATATTATATATGAAAAAATAGAGTATTTCAAACTTAATCAATGTCATAGATGACAAGATAAAAGGATAATATAAATTATTTTATTATAAACAAAATTTAGGGTCGGTTGGAATTATTTTCCAAACAATTTTTCTAAAATATTTAGATTCTTGTTTTATTTATAATTATTTTTTTATGTTTTTTTATTATTATTTTAATGTACTGGTATCAAAATATTTTTTTAAAAAATAATCTATACTGCATTCTAAAAAAATCCTAAAATATTTAATGTGAAATGCAGTCAAGTTCAAGTAATAATTTGTTTTTTGGCCATTACTCATAAACTTCTTAAAATTTACATGACAGTTTGCATCCAAATCGAGAATTTATCAAGTCAAATACTTCCAACATTATGAAATTTACACACGACACTTATTGCGTATTTGGTAATGTGTTATATGCTTTTTTTTATTTTTAAATATATTAAAATATTTTTTATATTAATACATAAAAAATAATTTTAAAACATTAATTTTTTTATTTTTATATATTAAAGAAAAACATCTACAAGCGAAAGATACTCATATAATTTAATTATAACACATATTTCCAGGAGCTTCCTTTAAAAAATCTATTTAAGTCAATGTTTGGTCTTAATAACAATAGATAGTAATATAAATTATATTTTAAAATTTTATTTAATAATTTAACTTATTAAATTAAGATGATTTTTTGACATGATATTAGAATTTTGATAACAAAGTGGTCATGAGTTCAAATCTCACTATGCCTATTTATTTGATAAAAATTAAGCATAATATAAAATGAATCTCTGTAAGTTTTAAATTTAAAAAAATATATTAAAAATTAATATAAATTATATCATAAAATCTCAATTAATAAATTAAGATGATTCATAAAAGAATTCATTTTACTTATAAACCATGGGACTTGTTCAAATGGTTTTGTCAGAACCTTCTCCCAGCCTTGAATATTTTGCTTCCTGACGAGTGATGATACTTACAGTGAGGCATTATCAAATGTCATTTTTTTTTTTAATCTTCCATGTACAAGAAAGAAAGAGTATTTTCAAACTTAATCAATTTCATACATGACAAGATAATAGGATTATATAAATTATTTTATTATAAATAAAATTTAAGGGTTGTTTGGAATTGCATTTGTTTTATAAAATTTTATTTTTTTTGTTTATAATTATTATTTTCTATATTTTTAATGTATTGATATAAAAAATAACTTTAAAAAAACAATAATAAATATTATTTTAATATATTTTTAAATAAAAAATATTTTAAAAAACATTCAATAAAAAAAACAACAAAAAGTAGCTTTGCAATTTTTATTAAAAAAAAAAAAGGCTACAGAGACAATTAATGAGTGGAAAAAGATTAATTAAGTTTAGCTTAGTCTCGTTATTGGTTGCAATCTCAATAAGACACGTGTTGGCCAATGAAGACAAATAATCAAATACAAGCATAGTACAGGGGAAGACAGCTGTGCCAATGAGACGTGTCTTTTTGATTACCACCAATCATTCAAAACTAAAGTTCACCTTGCAGTGAACAATTTGAATAAAGTCGATACTGTACGGCATAAATGAGATATTTGCAATTTTACTAGCTTCATGGTCTGCCTGGATTAATCCCACTCCATTCAGATTTATATTTGTTTGGAGATTTTTTTTTAAAGTTCAAATAAAATTATTTTTATTATTTAAAAAAATTAATTTATATTTTGGTCAAATCAAAATTACGTGGAATATAATTAAATAAACTACCACTTTACAACATATATAATTAAATAAATTATTATTTTAAAAAAAATCACAACTACAATTTCAAATAAACTCATACCTCTACTTAGGAGTGCGGCCGCGGCTTTAATAAATATTGATCAAAGTTTAATTTTTTTATGTATATAAATTATTTTAATATGTCAACATTAAAAATAAATTTTTTTAAAATAAAAAAATATTATTTTAATATATATATTATTTTAAAAAATACTTTAAAAAACAGGTGTGATTTCAAAGATCCCTGTCCATGCTATCACCTTTTCAAAATCTTACTATTTTCCTACCCTTACGAAAGACCGACTTCTCATTGCAAAATATTTCTGAGCCTCAAGATTGAAAAGGTAAAAAGAAAAAAGAAGAACTTGATGATGAATAGTAAACGACAGTCGGTAGCAGCCTGTGGCTGTTGAAGGAAGGAAAGCACCCCAAGGGGGAGGGAGTGATGCGTAATTGCATAAACAGTCGTCAGGAAAAGAAAAGGACAATATGGTAATCCGAAGCATTTATGACAGATCTGCTAACCGACAAACAAGGAGGTCGGCAGTTGTCGGCCGGCGAACGTGGGAGTCGACATAATGAGCGGCGAAAATTCAAACCACACCCCTCCATTTTTCCCGTCCCCAATTTCGAAAACAAAATTAACTAACTTTAATCTAATTTATCTCACTTAATTATTATTAATACTGTTTACCATTAAGTATTATTTTTCATAGTCACAGACAGTTACTATTTTATTTTATCACATCACTACATTATTATTTATTTCGTTACCATTGACGCCCACTAGAACCAGAATATAAAATAAAAAAATCGTTTCATTTCCTTCATCTACCCTTCATAACACAGCCGATTTGAGCTCCAACTCTAACGAGATGGGATTGTATAGATCATCATAGAAACTTTACTGATAACCCTCTGTCCCGTTACTTGTTTTTTTTGTAAATGCTCTTTTATAAAGCCTCCCTGACTCGCCCAGATTCTCCCGGTATGCATCTTCATCTTTTTGTTTTTTTAAACCAAAACCTTAGTTTGAGCTGTTTGCTAGTTGTTATTACTTCCCTTTTTGGATTTCTTCTGGTTTGTGCAAATCGTGTTTCAATAAGTTGTTTTGTCGTTGCTACAATTGGTGGGTGTTTTTTTTTATTGCCTTTTTTAGAAAATGAAAAGAGTTTATGATGTTCATTCTGTGTTTCTTATCCTGGTAAAGGATCTCAAAGTCATTCTCGACACCAGCCTTTCTTTCTTTTTAATTTTTTCGATTCCGATTTCATGTAATTGGAGGCAACGTTTTTGTTTTTGTTTTCTCCTTTAGCTTCTATATGCAATGTCTAAATCAATTTTTGTTTGTTCTTTCTAAATTCTCTTCTTCTGCTTTATAACTTTTTTTTCCCTGTTTTTGAGGTTTGGTGAAATGTGTTAATCAAATGGTGGTGTTAGATTTTTTTTCCCTTTATAGAATGATGCTAGATGCGTCAATTATTATTATTATTATTTGTTTTTTTTTTTTACAAAAATTGAATGATCTCTTCTGTTCATTTTCATAATGCTGTTTTTTCGTGTTTGGTTGCTGAGCGGGGTGTTGAGATTAGAAGAAAATCTATTCGAATTTTGGAATTAGTTGGCATTTTAATGTCTTCAAGCTAGATGGTATTTTTTTGGCATTTTTTTCTTTCCCAAGAAAATAGGAGTATAAGTTTTGGCTTCTTATTCTATTTAATGAAGCTTAATTGAGTTTGCTTGATTTGGAAAATTAGGAGGGTTTGTTTTGTGTTCACTAATGTGTTTTGTTCATGTTTCAGTTGATATAAATTTGTACTGTAATTTTCCACGGTGGATGTGAATTATGGATATTACTGAGGTTGAAGAAAATTTGTTTGCAGCAAGTGAAGCCAAGGTACGAATCTGGTATTCTCTCGTAAGAAAGTATTTGGATTTGGTGTTTTTGTGTACTAAGCTTTAGAAATCCCCAATACCATCTAGGCTAGGCAACCTATTTATCTGTTTCTTTATTATTTTTTTTCGATTCCAATCATTTTCTGATATGCATATGAAAAATGCAATGCCTGTTGCCTGATTGGCTAGTAGACTTGGGTTTGGAGTTGATGTGCTTCTGGTGCTTGCTATTTTCTCTCAAAGTTATTTTCTTTGATATTTTTTTCCCGGTCATTTGGGGTGTCTTTTTTACTACATAAATATTTAAAATGTTCATATTCCTAACTGTTTTTTGGCCCATGAAAGCATGCTTGCTTCAAGGTCTTCAAAGGTTAGCGTATTAATGAACAGTAACTAAATTGATGATATCTCTATCTGTTTTCAGCTTCATGGAGAAATGTGCAAGGAACTCTCTGTAGTTTATTGCAAAATCTCTTCCATTTTCCCTTCCTTGGAAGCGGCAAGACCTAGGAGTAAATCTGGCATTCAAGCATTATGTTTGTTGCATATAGCCCTTGAGAAAGCCAAGAACGTTCTCAAGCATTGCTCAGAATGCAGTAAACTTTACCTGGTAAGATAGCCCTTTTTTATAGATGCACTGAAATTTGCTTGCCTTTTCCATTTTTTGTTTTTCTGGTTTTATTTATTGGTTTTTGTGATATCTTTTTTCTGATGGAATTGATTTTATGATACAGGCTATAACTGGGGATTCCGTCCTTTTAAAATTTGAAAAGGCAAGATCTGCTCTTGTAGATAGTCTTAGGCGTGTTGAAGATATTGTTCCACAATCAATTGGATGCCAGGTAGTAATTTCCTTTTGAAGTCTATTTTTGATAAGCCAATGTGAAAATGATATCATCAATAAATTGGCCTGTCTAAACAAATTGAAAACAGAAATGAAGTATCAGAAGTGTGATTGCAGAAACTTCTTATATTCGTATCATTGCTGTATATCAAAAAGAAGTCGATCATTTCTATATATTAACATGTCATCTGTAATGATTATATTAACATATCATGGCGCAATTATATTGAATTAACCAAAATGTAACCTGGCATTATTTTGTGGCCTTTTTCTTCCCTTGTTTCTTGTGCCTGCATAGTGTAGAAGCATTTTTTGATCCCCTTTGTTATTTGAAATCTTGTCAGATTTTGGAGATTGTAAGTGAACTTGAGGGTACTGAATTCTCACTTGATCCATTGGAGAAGCAAGTTGGTGATGAGATAATTGCATTGCTTCAGCAGGGGAGAAAATTTGACGATAGTAATGACAATAATGAGCTAGAATCATTTCATCAGGCTGCTACTAAACTTGGTATTACCTCTTCTAGAGCAGCTCTTACAGAGAGAAGGGCTCTTAAAAAACTCATAGAAAGAGCTCGTGTGGAGGAAGACAAGCGGAAAGAATCAATTGTGGCCTATCTCTTACATCTCATGAAAAAATACTCCAAGTTATTTAGAAGTGAACTTACAGATGACAATGATTCACAGGGTTCAGCACCTTGTTCGCCAACTGTTCAGGGTTCTCTTGAAGATGGAGGCCCTGGTGGCAATGGCCATGCCTTTGAGCGACAGCTATCAAAGCTTAGTTCGTTCAATTTCAAACCAACCTATAGGAAATCTGGGCAAATGCCTCTTCCACCTGAAGAATTGAGGTGTCCTATATCATTGCACCTGATGTATGATCCAGTCATCATTGCTTCTGGACAAACGTATGAAAGGATCTGCATTGAGAAATGGTTCAGTGATGGGCATGAAACCTGTCCAAAGACTCAACAAAAGCTTTCTCATCGCTGCTTGACTCCTAATTATTGTGTAAAGGGTCTCGTTGCTAGTTGGTGTGAACAGAATGGAGTCCCAGCACCTGATGGTCCCCCTGAGTCTCTTGACCTCAACTATTGGAGGCTGGCAATGTCCCAGTTTGACTCGTCCAATTCAAGAAGATCAGTGGAGAGTGTCAGATCTGGAAAGTTGAAAGGGGTCAAGGTAGTTCCTCTGGAGGAAAGTGGTCCCATTGAGGAGGCTGAAGAAAAAAATGAAAAATTGTCATCGCAACAGGAAGATTCCATGCCAGAAGATGCCTTCAGGGACAATATATTTGAAATATATAAGAATTTCCTGGCCATTTTGAATGGTGATGAAGAGTTGAAGAAGAAGTGCAAGATAGTAGAACAAGTGAGGCTTCTATTAAAGGATGATGAGGAGGCCAGGATTTTTATGGGGGCCAACGGGTTTGTCGAAGCACTATTGCAGTTTCTAGAGTCAGCTGTGCGTGCCAGGAGTCCAATGGCCGAGGAAGCTGGAGCGATGGCTCTTTTCAACCTTACTGTCAACAATAACAGGTGTGTGGATTCTCTAAATATCAAATTAACATGTAGTAGTAGTGGTAGTACTATGAAATATTCAATTCATTTAGGTGTTAGAATCATTATTAGAAACAAGAGGTGTTAAAAATTTAGAATGCTTATCTTTTATAAAACTGACTGGAATGGAGTTAGGATGTAGAGATAAAGTGAGTGACACATGCTTTTTCTCAATGGAACTGTTATGGATCTTCTTGTTGATGGAGGAAATCCTGCTAGAAAGGAGTTAGGTTCTTGAATCATTTTCCATAGATCTGTGAGGTGTGAAGATGTGCCAAGAACTTTAGCATAACTGATTTCCTTTTCAACTATTCCATTCCAGAAATAATGAAATGATGTTGGCTGCTGGTGCTATCCCATTGTTGGAGGTTATGATTTCCAACCCTGACTCTGATGGATCAGCAACAGCCCTCTATCTAAATCTCTCCTGCCTTGATGAAGCGAAGTCCATTATTGGCTCAAGTCAGGCCGTCCCTTTTTTAGTCCAAATCCTTAAAGGTGAAACTGGAGTCCAATGCAAGCTCGATGCCCTTCATGCTCTCTATAACCTCTCCTCCCGATCCACCAATATTTCGAATCTCCTCTCAGCTGGCATCATTAGTGGCCTCCAATCCCTTCTTGCAGTACCTGGTGATCATGCATGGATAGAAAAATCCATAGCAGTTTTGATAAACTTAGCTTCTAGTCAATCAGCAAAAGATGAAATGCTATCTGCCCCTGGCCTTATTAGTGGGCTGGCAACGATTTTAGACACTGTTGAACCCATGGAGCAGGAGCAAGCTGTTGCTTGCCTTTACCTTCTGTGCAATGGAAGTGAGAAGGGTAGTGAATTGGTCCTACAAGAAGGAGTGATACCTGCGCTGGTCTCAATCTCAGTGAATGGGACCACAAGAGGGAAAGAGAAAGCACAGAAACTTCTGATGCTGTTTCGGGAGCAGCGGCAGCGAGATCAACCATCTGCTGAGGTGTGCTTTCAGCGAACCGAAAGTAGTTCCAAGTCCATGCCGGCTCCTGAATCAAAGCCGCAATGTAAACCTGTCTCAAGAAGAAAGATGGGGAAAGCTATAAGCTTCTTTTGGAAGAGCAAGAGCTACTCAGTTTACCAGTGTTAAGTTGGTGTTGTAAATTTCTGTTGTATCTTGTCTTTCTTTGGTCCCTGGGGCGTTCTTTGTTTTTGTTTTCATAGAGAAGAAGAGATGTACATGCCCTTGTAAGCTGTGGGTTTTGTTTTTCCCTTCGCCATCCTCTTCTCTTTGGAATTCATGTACCATATATGGAAATTATAGTGGAAGCCTTGCTAGATTAACCTTGCGTAAAACAACTTGTGGTGTTTTTTTTTTTTTAATGTTAGAGAAAGTGTTATAGCAAGTGTTTTTCATTTAAAAAAAATTTAAATAATATTTTTTATAATTTATTTTTAATATTAACATATTAAAATAATTTAAAAATATATATTTTTTTAAATTCCATTTTTAGCTCTGGAGGCTTCATGCCTTTAATTTTTGAAAGGCAAATAAAAAATCTCATATCACCTACATTATTTAATATTATAGGACATGTGAAATAAATAATTCTACCAGTTCACCGTATTTTATCAGAGGAATCATCACGCATGAGCTTCGGTTCAAACTAGTATGGAAGCTAGTCTTTCACTGCGTGTTAGATTATATATTTTTTAAACTAAAAAGAATATTAAAGGTATAAATATTTTTTCTACAATATTATTAAATTTAATTAAGCAGTTTAATTTGGAAACTTATTAATTTGGCTCTTACTTAACTTAAATTTTGAATTAAACTATATAGAAGTTGATCCAAAATAAATAATTCAATTTAATGGATAAAAAATAATTTGAATAACTAATAAAAACATGTTATAGCTTTTAAAAAAACTTTAAGAGGATTTTTTTTAATATTGATCATCTAGTAACTTGCGTCATGAATTTTAATGAGTTTAATAACTTTATTATTTTTATAAATTATTTTTACTTCATTTTATGATAAAATTAGATGCTTGCAAAATCAAACACCACCCCTAAACAAATGTTTATTTGAGATCATGATAACCCTATAAAAAAAATAAACCACGAATTCTATTTCCTAAGCAATTCAATATTGAAAAAGAATGGAATGAAATTAAAAAAAATAATAAGAAAAATTAAAGGACCGCAAACAAAAAAACAAACACATTAGGTTTGATGGATAAACCCACTAAATCTGCAAATCGCGTAACCCGGATCAACACGAAAAACTTGCAAACTGGGTAACAGACTACATTGAGATTAATAACTTTTTTTTCTAAACTATTTTTTATTTAAATATATGATAACAAAATCGAGCGTCACACCAATACTAAGATATTTTTCTAAAACTATGATAACCTCATAAAAGGAAACAAAACAAATTATAAAACTCAATTCTCAATCAGCCCAACATCAAAAGATAAAATCGAAAAAAATAAATTTTAAAAAAAGAAGAAAAGTTAAACTCGCTAGACTTGTCAATAGGCCCATAGACTTTCTAAAATTTAATAATATGTTTTTTTTATAAAACTATTTTTTTCATTATGTGATAAAAATATAAAAAGACGATCACATAATCGAGTTTAATTAGTAAAAAGAGAAACCACCGCTAAACCTGCGAACTGAGGCAATTAGAGTTTAATATCCTAGTTGTAAATCGGGTCATTGACCTCACAAAGTTTAATAACCTAGTTTTTTTTAAAAAAATCATACCGCGATGTTAGAATATTTTTCTAATATCAACCCGATAATGAGATTTTTATGATACCATAATAACCACATGAAAGAAAAACTAAAATAGATTATCAAATCTAAATTCATATAAGCACATCATATAAAGACTAAATTAAAAAAAAAAAGTCAAAATACAAAAATAAAAATAATTAAAAAAAAACAATATAGATTATAATCTACAGCTAATAAATATATAAATATAAAAATCAATATCTTCCCACACCTTTTAGCTTTATACCTCATTAATACTTAATAAGAATTCCTTCTGGTCACTCATCAAAGTTAAAAAGTCTCAAGGAAATTAATGTTGGATCTTTTTATATCAAGTTTATTTTAATAATATATATTACATTAGTATTTCCAACCTTGGCAACAACGAGCCCGTCTAGCTCAGTCGGTAGAGCGCAAGGCTCTTAACCTTGTGGTCGTGGGTTCGAGCCCCACGGTGGGCGTTGCAACTTTTATCCCCTTATCTTTTCCTCTTTTGCTGCTTCTGCATTGTACATCATTTATCAACCCTCTCCACGTCCTTTCCAACCAATCCTCGTATTTTTGCAGATGACTTGGACTTGAACTAAACTCTCTTTCAGCTTAAGCTCTCAGTCACACAGATACACACCATAAACCACATATTACTGGGTCACTGTTCTATATATTTGCAGTTTGGCACCTTCAAGATCAAGAAACTTCTTGGTGAACCGAGGCTTGAAAAGAAATCAATGGAGGGAAAATTGTTTCATACTTTTTATTAATATATTTGAGAATATGCACTTCATACAGTAAGCTATTCAAGAACAAGAGACGCAATAGGATTTATTTTACTTTATGGAATCAAGATAGAACACCTTTAAGTTATCCTCTATTGCTTTCTCCCTTTTGCTCTTCTAGCCATCTTCCTCTTATTTCTCTTGACTTTCCTCTTCTCACACTTCTCCTCCATTTCCTGGCTTTCATTTTTCTTGTCATTTTCTTCCTGATTTTCATCCCCTACCTTTTGTTCTTCGACACCAGATTTTTTTCTTTTCATTCCTTTTTTTCTTTCTAGAAATCCAATGATCCCTGTAAGCGCAGTATCAACATCTTCATTCTTCATGAGCTCCTCTGCAACTTCTGCTGGAGTCACTTCCACTTCCATTATCAACTCCTCAATCTGACTGAAAAGGCTGTGGTTCTTAACGTTGAGGTAGTTAGAAGCAAGAATCTTGAATCCACAAGGAGTGCAGTAGGACATGTGGATGTGCATGTCCATACGGCCTGGTCTCAGCAGTGCAGGATCTAGTTTGTCTTTGTAGTTGGTTGTGAACACAATTATCCTCTCATCTCCACAGCTTGACCATAAACCATCGACGAAGTTAAGCAGTCCAGACAAAGTTAATTGCTACAAGAGAAAAATTCTTAAGGACCACCAACAATATGCTAAATAATTTTAGCGTAGAAGAGAAGCAAACATAATGAACTCACCTGGCTCTCACCCTGGACGTACGCTCCATGTTGTCGGTCCTGCAACTCAATACTACAATCAATGTCCTCAATTACAATTATCGATCGATTTGTTGTACTACTTAGCAATGACCTCAGATCTGAATTGCCACGCAAACTTGCAAGTTCCAGGTCGTAGATATCAAACTTGAGGTAGTTAGCCATGGCTGCTATCAAGCTGGACTTGCCTGTGCCAGGAGGACCATACAACAAGTACCCACGTTTCCATGGTTTTCCTACTCTCAGGTAGAAATCCTTTCGCTTCACAAATCTGTCAAGGTCATCCATTATCTCCTTCTTGAGTACCGGGTCCATTGCTAATGTGTCGAAAGTGGACGGATGGCAAAGGCTGACACCTTGGTAATTTCCAAGTGCTTGCAGCTTGAGCACCCTGTTTTCATTCTTAATGGCTTTGGATCTTTCGAGTACATAGGGGAGGAAAGTGTTCAAAACCTTCTCGTTGTGATTCTTGTGGAAGCTCAGCAGTATTGTTTTATGCTCCTTTTTTTCTGATGATTGGGACCAGGTTTCAACATCTACAACCGTTTGTTGGGTTTCAGTAGACGCGAATTCCCAAGCTAGCTCAATTCCTTCGAATGTGTCGATAATCTGTTGGCCTTTGTTGATCGTGACAGAAAGGCCTTTGTTCCCTGGATCCTTGAAAACCTTAAGCTGTCCGATAGAGCGAGTGACTCTTGTGCTCAAGTAGACCTCAGAAGCCTCGTACATTTCATTGATGGAGAAACCATTGTATTCATTGACGATGAGAGTCAAACGAGAAGAGTCATCTCCAAAAAGGCGTCCGAGACTCGATGATATTCTTTCTTGCAGTTTTTTGGGGATTAATTGGTTAATCACGGCCTGAACTTCATTGAACACAGACCGGACAAGCATTGCAGACGCAGCAAAAGCAGTGTATGTTGATAAAACTGATGTTGTTGAAGGCATGCTTGGTAGAGAATACATGTTTGATATCAAAGAAATTACTGCAAGTTGGTGACTTGGGATGAATGGAGATTTCCTGGCATCGGTTTTTATACTGCAAAAATTAGTGAATATAGCTTCTAGTTGAAGCCACCTGATGAGAAAGAAAAGGTCCAAATTATAAATCTTTAATAATAGAAAGCTTGCACCGAAATTTTCACAAAAAAAAAGGAAAGAAATTCAGTCACAGCAAAATCGTACATCATACAATCTCCGGTCTCTGGTCAGTGGCCGAAAAGGTCACATCAAATACATGGAGAGGCAATCTTCTCGAGCAATTCTTACAGGGTAGGTGAGCTGTCTGGTGGTCAATGACTTGGACCGTTCAAGTCATGGAAAGGAAGTTATTTGTTTTGAAAAGTGGTTATTTTTTTAAATAATTTTGTTTGGAAATAATATTAATATAATATATTTTATTTATTTTTAAAATTTTATTTTTAGTATTATTTAAAAAAATTAAAAATACAAAAAAATTAATAATTTAAAGTATTTTTTTTAAAACACATTCAGCTGCAGTGGCTCTTTGGTCGAACGATCCGTTTCATCACATAAATTCGGCTGGAATAATTAATGTAAACATCTCTTCTTTGTTGATTTAAAAGGTTTTTTTTTTATTTTTTATTTTTTAAATAATACAAAAAATAAAATTTTTAAATACATTGGTTCCGTGTGATATATCTAATCTTCAAAAAGAAAAAGAAAAAGAAAAAAGAGAGGAGAAAAAGGTAAATGGGACAGGAAAAGACAACAGGAATTTTCGATTAAAGACACAATTAGCTGCATAATAGAAAGTTGTGTTGCTTGTCAGACTCGGTCCGGCGCCTGACTGGGTAATGAATTGCATCACTAAGTTTTCAGAGTCAATTTTAAAATTGCATTTTATTATTTTTTTTCTGAAAGATAAAACAACTTTGTTTAACATAAAAAGTTGAAAAACTTAACCCCGAGGATACTA
>Ga0325410_1004940_pt1 | contig 14832 bp, 10 predicted proteins | sample PopdelMetagenome_16_FD_206182 | JGI IMG/M metagenome (GOLD analysis project Ga0325410, IMG submission 206182) | Populus deltoides microbial communities from Bellville, Georgia, United States - Xylem-PdIQD-R3 | ecosystem: Host-associated > Plants > Phyllosphere > Stem > Wood/Secondary xylem... | reverse complement strand
GTCCCCCCCTCTGGTTCTGTTCTCTCCCCTGTATTTATAGGCAGCCGGGGGAGAGGTTCACCATACCTTGTCCAAGTGCAGGGCATGGTGGCGTGGGAGTTGCAGGGTATGGTTGTGTAGGTGTGGGTATGGGTCATGCGGGATTTCTCGACAAGTGGGGTGGAGAGAGAGAAGGGAAGAATAGCAGGAAAAATTTCAAAAATCCTTTTTGCCCTCTCTGCATTTGCAGGGGAGAAGAAGCTGCACAGTGCCGTTCAAAACAACACCGTGCAGTTTAGTTTTTTTTTTTTGAAGAAAAGAAAAAAAAAATTTGAGGTGACCCAAAAATAGGTTATGACAGTATTCATATCATATTATTTTTTATTATTTTCCATTTTTTCCAAACTAATTGATATCAATGATATGATATAGGTATATGTTTTATTTGAAGAAAAAGTGACCAATAAAGCTAAAGTTAAGGGTTTCATATGTGAAGTATATTTGATTGATGAAATTATAAATTTTGCATCTTATTATTTTAGTGATGACGTGCAAATAATATGGAATCCAGTTCCAAGAAATGATAACGGTGGCCTTAAAAGTCTTGATGGACAACTTTTAATTTTTTCTTACTCGGGAAAAAAATTGTCTAGAAAATCGTATAAAAGATAATTATCACATGCTGAAATGAAAATTGCATATAACTATATTTGTTTTAGTTGTGAAGAATTGAAGCCCTATTTATTCTTAAGAATTTAATTTTAAAAACAAAATGTTTATAATTTAGGCAATATCATCAAGAGCTAAAGTCACAACAACCACATGCGAGCGAAGCCGAAATAGAAAAATTATGCGAGGAGATCTTTCCAATTTGGTTAAAAAATAACATAAGTAGTTTTATAAAATAATTTTTTTTTAATTCAATTTTATTCTTTTAAGAAATTATTTTTTTGAAAAAATATTTTTATGGTGTTAAATATTGTGCTAGGTTGAATATCAATCAAATGGAACTGGGAATCAAATCTCTGCACTTGCTATGGGCTGTTCAAATTTAGTAAAATGTTATGATAGGTATTATGTAAATGATTTTAAATTTCATACTCAAAATTATAGTCGATTTAAAAAGATGATGAATGGTGGGGTTTGTGTGAAAGGAAGTTGCTATGATGACAATGAATATTTAAGGAGTAGGTGCTATTATGAAATGCTTGAAGAAGTTGTTCGGCTAAAATATTTAGGGAGGAGGTGCAAGGTATTCATGTTTAAATGCCATTGGTATGATAGAAGAAGAGGAATTAGAATGCATAATTCAAATGGTTTGGTTGAAATCAAGCATACTTCTCGACTATATGGAAATGAAGATTTTGTGCTAACGTAACAATGTCAACAAGTCTACTATACATGTCCACCTGATAATAAATCTTTTGAATGGTGGACAGTTATTAAGACAACCGCTAGAAGTTGTTATAATATTGACATGAGTGAATTTATTGAAGATGATAACAATATGAAATCATTTGATGTCGCTCATTCAGATGATATTTCTCAACCATGTCGTGTCCTTCCCACCCAGACACTTGATGATCCAAATATATTTGTTGAAGCATTATATTATCCAGAAATCAACCATTATGAATTGCTTCAGTTACATGTAAATTCGGTAAAAGCTGAAAGGGTTTCAGAAGAAGAATTTGATGATGATGTTAAAAGATAATTATGATAATGATGATGATGTGGTTATGAGTCATGATAATGATGAGCAGCATGATGATGATTTACTGTAAAATTTATTTTTTTATTTATTGTATTTGGATTTATTTTTAAGTGATATAAGTTGTGTTTGTATTAATGGTATTAATTAAAAATAATTATTTTATTATTTTATTATTATTTTAATTAGTTTATGTTCAGTAATTAAAAATAATTCAGTTATATTTATTTTATAATGTTTATTATTGATGCTAATTTTTTATTCTATTTCAGGTATCTATCATGCCTCAACATGGTTCTATATTATGTTCTAGGAGTAATAAGACCACTTCATCTAGATCAAATAGCCCTTCATCCGGCCCGAATAACCAAGCATCCATTTCTCATCAACTTATTCATCATGAGTTGCATGATTGCTATAATCCTACTTTGAGTATATATCATATTTAGCAAGATTATGGGAGAAGGGATGATTATCAATCATACGAGGGTTTTCACTTTCAAGATTTACTTCAAACTTAAGAAGGTTTCCCTCGAGATCACCCATATACTTTTGGAGGATATAATGTTGATGGGGGTTATTATGATTGGAGGGGCAAGGTTGTTAGGAGAGGTGAGAGAGTTGGGCAAGATAGAGGAGAACGCTATGAGATAGTAGATAGTGATAATGGTGATAATGATGAAAATGGGGGAGATGATGTTAATGCAAGAGGATTAGGTGATGAGGGAGACGATTGTATTGTTAGAGATTCAGAGGATCAAGATGACGTCCCATCAATCAATGATTCAACATCTTCTCTATTGCATCATGTGCAAATGGTTCAAAAGGAGGGTTTTGACATACATAAAGATCCAATTACAAAAAGAAAGAGCTTTATCTATATGGAACAACAGAGTAAGTTGAAATTTATAAGGTTATTGTGCTTTATAATTATTTTTTAAGCTTCATTATTTTAATGAATCTTTATCGTTTTTTAAGTTTCAATAGCTCATCGTGTGGGCGTGAGATTGGACTTATTTTGAGGTCAAATTTTAAAAGAGCATGGCACATTGGGAAAGAGTTGATTCATCTTATAGGGATGAACTCTTTAAAGAGTTTAAGGTATGAGATTATACATTTGTATTTTAATTTTAGACATAATTATGTGTTGATGAAATAGGTAGCTATTTTGGCAGGAGGATGCAAAAATCTATATATAATGAAAATATGTTATTATAAAGCCATAAAGAAACATAAGACTTAAGATTTAAGAAACAATAAGTTTGAACTTTCATTATTTGTCCCCATATATTGCAGAGGTTTAAAACATGATTGCCTTCTACTTTGGTGATGCATTTCTTATTAATATATGTAACACTTATTGATGGCATTCCTTTGTAAAGATATGAGTTAAGATACTATGAAATTTCTATAATTGTTTGAACCTGGGATTCGTACAGGGCATCATTTCTTGTAATTAGATTATATGACCGTGAACCCATATCATTCTTTTGGTTCATGATTTTTCTTTTGTTCTCAGCGAGCATTTTTTATCCGAGACTTTTGTTTGGTGTAAGGTTGAATATTGAGCGATGACGTACTAGTAGAGTTCTTAGTTTGCATGATTATTCATTTAGCAATCTTAACTATTTGTTATTTTAATGACCTTGGTTCATTGTGTCAAACCAACTCATATATTTTTTTAAAAAAAATATTATAATAATAAGAATATAAGACAAATTAAATTCCATTTTATGATGTAGTTAAGAAGTTATTATTATTTTAATAATATTTTATGTTCATCTTTTTAGCTACTGGTTGTCTATGCATTGGAATTATAGAGGCTAGTTAACAACTATGTTGAGCTTTGTCTTTGTGTTTTTGGTAGAAAAAATATACTTTTTTTAAGGACGATGAACCAATTATTCGTAAGGTTTGGGAAGATAAGACTAGAATTGCTTTGAACTAGCAGTTGACTCGAGCTCGTAAGAGAACTATGTCAGTCAGAAATATCATAAATATTATGGATTGCATTAATAAAGGTCCAGTTTGGATAAATAATGACGATTGAAATCAAATGATTAAAGATATTGGTCCACCCCTGAATTTCGAAGGAGATCAAAATCTGCAAGGAGTAATCAGCTAACTGAAACAGATGGTAAATTAAGCAGTCATTCTGAAGGTACGATGTCATTTGCATCATATCGAGCTAGAATGATAAGGATTTTTTTTAATTTTTTTATAATAGACTTCAAAATTTTATATTTATATTTTCTAATATTGTTTTTTGATTGATAGCAAGAAAAAGCAGGTGGAAAGAAACTTTAGGGGATGATGTGTTTTCAGTGTTGCATCAGAGTGTCGAATAGCCTGAAACCTTCATAGATAACAAGTCTAAAAAAGTTGTTGCAAATATTTTTTATGTAATTTAATTATTATTTAAAATTAAAATAAATTTATTATTATATTTAATTTTATTGTAGGAGAATTACAAAAAAAAAATGATTTCAAGATATGAAACTGATTGGAAAATCATCCTTTATTTGATGAAGCAGCTTGGTGTGTGGCTATAGGAGGAGTTACCAAGGGTAGAATATATGATGCGCCTGGTATGCCAAAATCCATGGTTAGTACGACTGCTTCATCACAATCCTATATGGTGGAGTCAACACCTTCAAGTTCATCAATTCAAGTAGTGAAAGAGCAAATAAAGGAAATAGATGGTCATATTTTATCACTACAGCAGGATATGACTTCTATCAAAAAATTTCTTAGTAACATGGGATACCAAGCTTGGACATCAAATATGGATCAAGGTATGTCGGCACAATGAAATATTCATTGTTGATTTATACAATCAACAACCGAATTTCAGCAATAGATAAACTGTTGCTAAAAAAATCAGCAACTAATAATTCGTTGCTAAAAAATTAGCATCTCTTATTTGCATCTTACATTATCTGTTACTAATTTCATTGCTGATTTTTATCAGCAACAGATTTTAGTTTTATCTGCAATAGACTAGATAGTTACTAATAGACTCCTTTTTTAATATTGTAAGTTGTGTAGTAAACATGTAGAAAGTGAATCATAATTCACATGCTGCATGTTTATACATAAAAGAAAAGAAAAGAAAGAAGATGATGAAGATGGTTTCCTGGCTTGGAGGTGGTATTATGTTGTTGTTGCGAGGAGGTTCTGATATCTAAAAAGGACTTGTTTGGCCAAATATCAAAATAAAAAGGAGTGAAATAAAAGGGGAAGGCATAAGAGTGTGTTTTCCAAACGCATCCTTAGCCCAGAGAGGATTGGCCGGTTGGGCTTAGGGCCAGGCCCAACCCAGCATCAAACCCTCTCTTTTTTTGTTTTTAGGTTGGATCTAGCCTAGCTATACTGGCCGAGCTAGATCTAGCTAACCCAACCATGTTACCGACAATTTAATTTTAAATTCTTTGGAAAAGACATTGTAAATTATGCAAATACGTCAAGAATATATTTTTTGGGTTTTTGTTGTTATTTGCTATTTTTTTTTTGAAAAATAAGGTAAAAAATTGGGCAATAATAATGGTCATTATATTCATCTTAACAAAGCCATCATAAAGACATTTGTTTTTCTTTTTTTCTTTTATAAACATATCATTTTTAGAGAGTATAAATTTATCAATCTCAAAGACCATCTTGAAACTAATTTTACTCAATAATGAGTCAAAAACTGAGTTCTTTCCAATATTAGCAACATAAAGAACATTATTGAATGTAATAAGCTTTTTGAAAAGTTATCTTCAGTATGCCCTTCCCAACACCTAGTATGTTGAAGGTTAATGAATTCTCCGAGTACAAGTATTTACCATCCACTTCTTTATAAGTGGAAAACATCATTTTATTGTCACATACATGCTTTGTTGCACTAGTGCCAACTAACCACTGCTCAGGATTGTTGATTAGGTTGACTTTAAAAACAACAATAAATAAGTTAATTTCTAAAAAAATTATTAGTGAAGTGATTAATCTCGATGATATTGGCTTGAGCAGTCCTTCCCTTTTTAAAGTTCTCTTGTTGAGCCTTTTTTTACTATCCTTAGCCAAATGCTTAGTCTTGTTGCAGATAAAACTTTTGTCATCGATCTTCTTGGAAAATCCCTTCCCATTTACAATTTTTTTCCTTATAAGACTTTGCCACTTATTCCATAATATTTGCTTTAAGGGTCATTCCAAAGGAGTTGGCTTTTCTTTCAGCCAACTTGTTTTCCTTTTTTGTCCTTATCCTTAATATGAGGGCTTTAACTCTTATTCTCTTATCCTATACTTAAGATAGTTTTTGAAGTCTTTCTAACATGGTGATATTTTTTTTTCCAATAATTACAGCCATTTTAAAGGACTCACTTAGAACCATTCTTTTAGCATGAATATCATACCAAGATGAACTAAAACTATTGAACTTGGCTTATCATAATTCATGAGCTGACCATCTTGAAATTTAGAAATTTGTCGACTATGAGCTTTTCATACCATCATCTTTGACCTTATATTTTTTTGTCCAAAGCTTTCCATAACACCTTTGTGCTCTTGATTGAACTATACATATTATATAATGTATTGTCCAATCCATCCAAGCTATAGTTCTTGCACATAAAATCATTATGATTCCATGCATCAATATTTTCCATAATAATGGAATGAAATTCATTTTCAGACAACTTTAATGCTGCTTTAAATAAGAACTTAGCCAAGTTTAAGATGATAAGATATAATAACATTTTTTTTATCACCAATTTTTAAAGTTCAACCCATTAAACTTTTCAAGTTTGTCATCATACACCACAAAAGATGATGGTGAAATCTTCTTTATCGAAGTAGTACTTGATGATCAACATGGTTAGGATAACTAATTATTGAGTTGAAGTCATATAGTTTTCTATATAAGTAGTAGCCAAAAAAATTATAAATAAAGTTTTGGGTTCTCAGAAGCAAGTATAAGATAACAAATCATAATAAATTTAATAAAAGAATCATAATAATCCTTGGTTAGAGTTAGACTAGACATGTTGTTTGCGCTTTGCCCCAGGTCGAGCAAAACTTTTTTGACATAAAAAAATGCTAGGCTAAAAAAATATAAGTCTCGAGTCAATGGTTCAAGTTTTAATTTAAATAATATGAAAACAAACAACAAATAAATTGATAAAAACAAAACAACAAAAAAAGATATAAAGAACCATACTTGAGCCTATTTGAATAATCAAACAACCTAATGCCAACCCAACAGAAGGAAAACCAAAAAAAAATAAAAAGAAGTACAACTTTAAAAAATAAAAAGAAGAAAACATCACCTTAAGAAAAGAGGAAAAATCGAAGAAAACTCAGGTGAACCTCCTAAACTTGGTCTAATTTTAAAAACTTACAACTCGTTAATTCCTAAACTCGGGTTCAATCAAGAAACTTAATGGCTAATCAATTTAATTTTGAAAGATTAAATCGTTGAAAAAATATTAATCAAAGCAAAAAAAAAAAAGCAACAAATAGAATGATGATAAAATCTGAGAGAAAAACATCTAAGAAGGATCAAATGTTTTTAAAAAATTAGAATAATCCCACACCAAATAAATAGCAATTAAATAAATAAATATCAAATTTGAAAAATTAAAAAATAGGGTTGAAATTGAAAAGTATTTGTAATATGATAAATTATTTATGGATTAAAAAATATTAGGGTGTGAAATTAAAAATATTATAGAGGGCTAATCTCATAGAATCAAACCCAAAAGATAAGAAAACAAAAAAAAAAGAGAGATTAAAAATAAGAAAAAGAGGAAAAACCAAGCAAACCTCCTAAACGTGGTCTAATCTCTAAAACTTGCAAGTTATGAAATCTCGGGCTTCAATTCAATTATGGAACTTAAATCTTATCAAACTTAATTTTGAAAGATGAAATCGCAAAAAAAATATTAATACAAAAAACTTGCATGAAAAAAAAACAGCAACAAAAAAAATGAGGATGAAATTTGATAGAAAAAAAACTCATGGAGGATGAAATTTGAAAAAACAATTAAAAATGATCCCAAATAAAATAAATTACAATTAAAGGAATGGGGAACAAATTTCAAAGATTAAAAAAAATATAGGGGATGAAATTGAAAAATATTTAGTTCTTGATAGATTATTTATAGATTAATTTGATAAAAGAAATATGAAAACATCAATTTAGAAAAAAAAACAAGTAAACCCGACATACCTCTTATACATGGTTTAATATCTAAAAGTCACAACCCATGAAATCTTTGACCTAGATTCAATCAAGAAGCCCAATTCTCAACCAATTTAATTTCAAAGGATGAGATTGGTAAAATAATGTCAAATAAAATAAACAAAAATTAAAAGAATGAGGACCAAAATTTAAAGATAAAAATTATAAGGAGTGAAATTTAAAAACATTTGTAAAAACTAACCAAACCTAAGCAAATATCCTAAAGTTAGTCAAATTTTAAAAACCCATAACCCATGAAACCCTAGATCCAAATCCAATCAAGAAGTTTATTGTGAGCCAATTTAAAAATATAATTTTTGAAAAGTTGTTAAGCAAAAAAAAACTGGGAATCAAAAGAATAATGATTAAATTTGATTGGAAAAAAATAAAACAGGGTGAACTCGTAAAATAAAATCATTTATAACTTAAAATAAAAACTTGTCGAGGTTAAAAAATTGGCCACCAAAAGAACAATAATTAAATTTTATACGAAAAAAAAAGAGAGCAAAGGAGGGTGAAAATCATAAAACAAAATCAATAGAAAAAAGGATTCTAACTAAAAAAATAGCAATAAAAAAATAGGGACCAAATTCAATAAATTATTCAAGATAAAAAAATATAATAAAAAAGAAAAGGACCAAATATGAAGAACAAAAAAAAAATTAAAGGGCTGCTCTTGAATTTTTAAGGGGTTAGCGTGAAAATTTAAGTATGAGGAGAAAAGAAAGGGGACAAAATGGTTGCTGGCGCCAAACCGCCATAAAAATTGGAACATGCGCTGCCTCATCTGGTCAGGGCACCAAGACCTGTCAAATATCGCTCTAGAAGACAATGTTTGGTGTTGAATGACCCCAATATACCGCCCGAACGAAGCGGGGGCTATCCACACAACATACACACTAGTATGTTGTTTTTTTAAATTTTATTTAATGAATGTATTTTACAATAATACCCTTGCATTTGAAAATTACAATAAAAACAATATAAAATTAATGACAAAAAAAAAATAAATTATTGGGTGAGAGTTCAATTGCTTTCGTCTTTAAAGACATCAAGGCAATTAGACTATTAAAAGAAACAAAACTATAAAAATTGTCCTAGGGCAGTAAACATTAAATTATTTTTTTAGGGTTAAATAAGTAATTTTATTATATATTAAAAATTAAAATTACCAAACTAACCCTTTACAATTCATAAAAAAACAATTATATCAAAGCGAAATGGCTATCTTGCTCCCAATTTCTGTTCAAAATTTTAATAGCCAAACAACAATATAATAATAATAATATAATAATTATACTATTATAACGAATAGTTTTCCATGTCTTGCCCACAGCAACTTCTCCTCCTCAAGGTTCTCCTCCTCAAGGTGTAGTTCTTCTCTAATGTGGCTTAGTTTGGTCCTTGAATTGAATTTGTACCTGCCTACATTTTGACTTTGTTTCGGGCTTCAATGCCAGCGTGTATATGTTCCACATTAAGGTTTTCATGTCTTTTATTTTTTTTAATGATAATCAAAATGCTTCAAGTCCTGTGTTTTTGTCCTGCTGCAATTTTTAGAGTGTGTTTAGTATTGCAGTAGTTGTTATGGTTTAAAAAAAGTTGTTTTATAAAAAGTACTTTTAGTTATGATTGTTTTAAAAAAATAAGTGTTTGGTTAAAACTGTGGTTGAAATTGAGGTTGAAGAAAAAGTAGTTTAATGTGTTTGGTTAAGAATGTTTTTAAAATTGAGGTTATAAAATAATTTTAAAAAATATAAATTAATATTGATGGTTTTTAATTTAAATATTGTGGATTTAACTATTACGGTAACATCATGAAATAAATCATACTTTATATAAAAAAATTTATTGTTCTATTAAACTATCTACAATTCCATTACGTACAAAATTTATCTTACAAGAACTACAGTTTCCATAATTTTTTAGCGTGTAATAAAATTAGATAAAATATTATCATGTATAAAATTCACTCTAAACTAGTTTTTTTTTTAAAAATTAACAAAAAAAAGTCCACGCAGTCCAAGTGAACAGTGTAATTTTCTTGCATTGGTCATGAACAATGCATCCACTTGCGCTGTTCATGTTAATTGCACAATGCAATTAACACTACAGCGCAAGAAAAGCATGTTACATTTGCATCTTCCAATCCTGCGTTACAAACACAGAAAGTGATGAGCTCCATGAACAGTAATTAATGATTTTCCCTTTGCCAAACGGTTAGCTCTTGTATTTTGATTGAAATACAATTTCTACCCCGTAAACAAACGGCCTCTTAAACGGGCATCACCTCCCGAGTTGCAAACAAACGAACAATTACTTTTTATTTGGTAAACAAAATACATGCCATCACCAACCACTAGACTTCCTTTCCTCTGTACAGAAGTTAAGCTGACAGTGCTTGCAATCTGCCCGTCGGGTACATATAGAGAAGAATCAATGAACAAAAGAATTATCCTCTAATTAATGAGATGATTAAAGAAGAGTTAGCGGTATATATAGTTATCGTCACCAAAATGTTGAAAAGGTTTCAACTAGTGACTGAACTAGGTGCAAGAAAGTGGCTGGCATTTCTTGAAAGATTCCTAATTAAGGATTAGAAATAACTAGATAGCTTGTTCGAGTTATTGGTTCAGACCAAGATTTTTTCGCATAAAAAAAGATTTTCGAGAGTATGTTTCTAAAAATAAAAAAGATGTGATTTGAGTTTTGGATTCAATTGAATTAATAAACTAATTTTATTTAATTATACGGTAAAAAAAGTAGTTACTATAAATAAACTAAATAAAAAAAAGTAACTATGATGATTTGCATAAAAAAAAACTTTTTTAATTTTTTTTACAATGTTCAATTCCCAAACAATTCAATATTAAATGATGAAATAAAAAAAATAAAAAAATTGACCTAAACAAATGATATCAGTCAACCTGAGTTAACATGTCAAACCTGTGACCCGAGTCATGAGATCGATATAACTCCATAAAAATAAAATAAATAAAATTATGATGGTCAATTTCTAATAATCCAAATGTAGAATGTTGAAACTAAAAAAAAAAACAAAAATTTTCAAAAATAAAAAAACCAGCAAACTCGGGTAAGTTCGTCAAATCCTGTGAGATGAATCACGCCAATAAAATAATATAATAAAAAAACAAATAAATTATAAAGTTGATTCTCGAATCAAACTAATATTAATGGCTAAAACTTAAAAAAATATTAAATCTGACAAAAACAATTTAAAAAATATACCCAAATTAACCTAAATTCATGTGATTGTGTCCTGTTGCCTTTCCCAAATCACTGAACGAAAGTTTTAATTGATGGCCCATTTGTTAACTTTTGCTCTTGGCATGGATCTTGGTATTTATTTTTCTGGAAACTTTTTAAACAGAGAGGTCTATACTTATAAACCCTAGGGCCTTCAGATGCAAACTTGGCCACTCACAAATCGTTGCCTCCAGCATTTGATGTTGTAGCCCACCTGCCCTTCTTAGGTCAGTGCATTATCTTTTCGGAAGTTGAGGATTTTAATGGAAGGAAAGATTGCTTTAGTTTCTCTTAATTAGGTGATATTTCTTTAGTCAGGAAACCCAATACTATACTATATATGCTAGCAGTCTGCGATTTCTTTTCAATATTTCTTAATCAGGTGATAGCTCTCCTCTTCATTCCTCCTCTTTACGCTACTATAGCTCGCGGAGGCATTCCTCTCACTGAAATCTCCTTCTCTCATCCGTCGTGGTCTTTATGATCTACAGGAGAAAGAGGGTCACTTCTATGGACAAAGATCTCATGCCACTCATCCCCCTATCACTACAACCCAATCTGCTCAACTATCAACCACCTCAAAAATTTTCCATAATTAGGTAATATTTCGGTGATATTTATTGGAAGTTTTCCAAGAAATATTGCTTTGATTTCTCTTAATTAGGTGATATATATTTCTTGGAATTTCTCCCTAATTTTAAAACACTAATTAGAAATATTTTAATGCTTCTCATTATCGTTTAGTAATATGATAACACTTATTTTTTAAAATATTGTTTATTTGAAAATACATTAAAATAATATATATTTTTTATTTTTTTAAAATTTATTTTTAAAATCATCATATTATAACAATCTAAAAACATAAAAAAATAATTATAAGCAACTGTTTTTTAAATTTTTACCAAATGATTTCTGGGTTGCGTTCCAAAAGCTACCTTATTAGTAATATTTTTTTTTAAAATCCAAAATTGTTAAATTTTTAAACCCCAGTCCCAAATTTTTATTACGTTGTTCTTTTTTTCCTCTTTTCTTGTTTTATACATACATGACTGTACAAGCAAAGAGGTACAATGCCACAATGTGGACATTGTGTGGTTTAATTTGGGCAAGGTAGGTAAGAGTATATGCATAGCTTTTATTATTTTATTCAAGAACGTAGATTAATTAAGTTCAAATATTACTCATCTTCTCGTCTTAATTATACTGTGTATATGTAATTAACAACAAGTTCAGTTGACTAACTTATATCAGCTAAATGCCATTTACACGCACATCACTTTGGATCAAGGTCAAGAATTAATTAACCGATTGATCACTAACAAATTACCAAGTGGGGATATACTCATCAACTGATATTGGACTGGAGGGAGCATATTGGAGATTTTTAGTCAAATCTTTGAGTGATTAGAGGTTGTTAACCTTTCAATCCCATATGAGATCATGATGTGTAAGAGGAGAGTAGTGATATGATATGATATGATGTGCATTTTTACATGTGCATGTGTCTTTGTGCCCACCTGCGTTTTCGATCAGTTTCTAGATGCTTGCGCAAATCAAATAGATATATAAAGAAATTTAAAAAAAGAAAAAGAGATGATGAATTAATGATGAAAACATCCACCAAAAAACAGCAAATGGCAATAAACTATTGAAGCAGAAGCTTGATGATGGTGTTAATTAAGCTAGTTCCAATTCCGTACATCTTTAAGAGACAAAACAAGGCACTTGAAGAGAAAAAAACATGATACAAATTAAGGTTTTGGCAATAATAAAGTACTGAGGCAGAAGCAGTATTTGGGCAGGAATATATATTGATCCTGTATGTTTACTATGAAATCAAGCCCCAGCTGAACAGATCTATACTTTACTTGCCCTGCTATACGTACGAAGGAGCAAGGGAGCAGTTAATTGTTGTTCAGAGTTTAGCTGGGCAAAGCAAAATCTACAGAAGAAAAAGAAATGCCTTTCATTAGCTGTGTTAAGGTTGGATTGGTGTTCTTTCCTCTCTACTCTGTGTGGAAAGAAAGGAATCATGCATGGTGAAGAAGGCTTAACTGTTAATTAATGCACTAAAGGAGATGATTATGATCGATCAGCTTAATTTGTTAAACTTGGAAACTAGTTTTGTGCGAGATGCTTTTCTGACCCGCTGTTTATTTATGCCTTGTGTTGAACTGTAACTTTCGGTAATTCCTGATTGAATGATATGTTGAGGTTATTTTTTAGTTTTAAATTAATTTTTTTAATGTTTTTGAGTTGTTTGTTGTGATAGTATCAAAAATAAATTTAAAAAAATAAAAAAATATTATTTTATATATATTATTATTATTTTTTTAAAATTGTTATACAGCTTTGTATAGCAGTATGAGCCACCCTGTTTAGTTGATTTTGATTGAAGAATTAATTCTTCAAAAAGACACAGATATCACCTGAATAAATTATCCAGTTCCCCGAGGAGCATTAAATATCAATATTGTGCAATAATTTTTTATGCTCTTGATTATTAATTATCCAGTGCAGTGCTTCTTTACCAAATTAAAGAAACATATAATCGAAAACAGATTTAATTAATAAGTAGGGGGATCGAAAAGGCAGATTAATGAAATATCAATGGATATTTAACTGTTAAGAATAATTGTTGGATCCACATATCTAAAGTCATTTTAATTCTCACCAATATTTCATGAACTAGATATTAAATCCGAGACATATGTTTATATATATATATATAATAATAATAATCAGATTAATTTATTATTAAAATAGCTATTCAAATAATAGCTAGAAGAAACACAAAAAATTTAAAAAAAAATTAAAAAAATTTAGAAATACTTTCAAGTACAATAAATTAATGACATCAAAATCTAAGTTCGTTTCTTACACGTTTTTCATTTATGTTTATCCAAAAAAAAAAAAACACTTTCAACGCTGCAAATAAAGTCAGCCTCGTTAATCTGTATCTAGCTAACAAAACAGATGTTGAAAAATCAAGCTAAAAACTCCATCCTAATACACTGTTTTAGAGTTAAATTGTATTGGGTAGCTATAAGTCCTGTCAAGATCATCATGTCGATTTCCACAGGTTACGTCAGATTGTAAAACTATATCTTCGATGGCATTATTGGAGCTTGTAAAGTTATGCGTACACTGCAATCCCTCGCATATTTCTAATAACCAAATAAATGACCGCAACCTCCGAAATTTAGGTTTCTGCACGCCCCGAATCAATTTTTATTGCTGATTAGTGCCAGGATATCCCATACGTGAAGAAGGCACAAAGCTACTGCTCCCATAGATCTATTATATGCATGTTAGGATGAAGTTCAATATCAATCCCATAAATATTTAAAGACATGATACCAAACTGAAACTGAGTTAAAGCGTCTAGAATTCATCAAACATCGGTCAGTATGTTACCAATAAATTGAAAATGAAGAAAGATGTTTTCAATACAATCCAATCAAGTTGTTGATGGAGGTAGAAACACACACACAAACGTAAGATCTTATAAAATATATCCATGATAATATCAAAATATTAAAGAACCACCTCTCGTATCATTGTATCATTAAGAAATATAGAGTTATAACCCTGAGAGGTAGCTCAACTGATCAGGTCTTGGGTTTGCTCTCCAATAATCACGAGTTCGAGT
>Ga0325410_1004938_pt1 | contig 14835 bp, 7 predicted proteins | sample PopdelMetagenome_16_FD_206182 | JGI IMG/M metagenome (GOLD analysis project Ga0325410, IMG submission 206182) | Populus deltoides microbial communities from Bellville, Georgia, United States - Xylem-PdIQD-R3 | ecosystem: Host-associated > Plants > Phyllosphere > Stem > Wood/Secondary xylem... | reverse complement strand
TTTTTTTTTTTTTGTCAACTCTAATAGTATCTTTACTCTTTAGATAAGCTTGATGAGCTCGGATGTCGAACTAGATTAAATTCATATCTAAACGATTTAAGGATGTAACCCCCACGCAAGTTTAGTTTATTCAATGAAATTTAATTAAAAAAAAATCTAAATATTGGCTTTAAGATTTGAACCCACAAAGTTATATGTAAAAAAAGAAAGAAAGAGTAAATCATTTTTAATTATTAGGACAACTCCTTGAATTTTTTAGTGCATAAATTTTTTTTTTTTTGGATTCGAGAAAACCCTATTTCTTAAAAAGCGCACTTTATGAGTTCAGGTGAATGAGTAAAACCTCGATTGTTTCATGTTTTTACAAAAAGTACAAGCTCTGACTTAAATTTAAAACATGTTGTACAGATTTCAAATCTTTTATCACCATACTACGTCTGTTGGGGACATAAAATCCTCACATGAGCTATAGATTAGACTAGAAATCGTGTACGGTTGAACCTTCATAGTTGAATAATATCCCACATGTTATTATTTTGTATTAAAAATGGTTTGATATTTTGGGCCTCGAAGAAGCCTGACCTCAAGTTATCATTATCCCACATGTCACTATTCGCATCGACGTGATGCTTCATAACACAGAGAATATCATCATCATAAAAAAAATCAATTTGTGTGTATCCCATTCCCAAGATATATCTATTTAACACCAATCACTCATCTAGGAAAATGCTTCTAATATAAGATTCAACGTCACGGCCAACGAAAGGGAAAGCAACCCCACATTTCGGATGAGTTATTTGGAAGGAAAAAAAAAGTCTAAATTTGTGAAATGAATACGTTATCTAATAGTATGATAATTATAAAATTTAATTAATTTTTATAAATCCGAACTGATTACACTAAAGAAAAAAATATTATCGTTACTAAAATATTCTAACTAAAATGCATTTGTTTTGTTTTAAATAGTTAAAATTTTATTATATTTAAACTAGTAGTGGTTTATGTATTGAGTGAATACAAGTTTATTATTTATTATAATGAATTAAATCCTCATAAAAAAATTCAAGACCAATCCACTTCCAATTATTTTTGAATTGACAACTTTAAACTAGTCAAAATAAATTTATTCCGTGTAAAAGAAGGACATGCCATGTTTTTTCTTTCTTCAAGGCAACAATCATCTAACTAAAAACTATTAATTGATAACCTTAATGACTCTCCCTCAACACCTTTCTTTAAATATTGTACTAGTGATATTTTTTATTCATGCATTTCATTTTTACTTTGGTAAAAATATATTTTATGAGAAGTATTATTTTTTAAAGGGTTGTTTTGAAGTGTGGTAGCGGTTGTTTTTTAAAAAACAATTGCTAAAAAATATATCAAAATAATATTTTTTTTTATTTTTAAAATTTATTTTTGACATTAGCACTTTAAAACAATCCAAAAACACTAAAAGAATTAATTTGAAGCTAAAAGTATCAAATTTTCATGAAAAAATAAATTAAACTATAACCCTAAACGGTCACTAAGTAAAAACCCAATTATGATCGTGAAAGCAAGATTTGATTAAAAGATTAAAAAAATACATAAATCAATCATTTCTATGCATCTATATGGAAAAGTGTAATAAATTTGAGAAAATTATATAAAATTCTTACATCAAAAAAGTTTTAAAATAGATATATTATTCTCATGAAATATTAAAGAACAAAGTTTTATTTTAAAAAAAAATAAATATGAAGCTAATACATATTTAATCATGAAGTAATCAATAGTACCATCATAAAATAGCCATAAGTAAGCTCATTTAGATGATATGTTATCTTTTGATTCACTTTCTAGCCACCTCTAGTGGTTATAAAGTTAGACTATGAGTTCCTAGATTTTAAAAATCTATTTTTTAATTTATTTTTATTTAAAAACATCTCGAGTTTATCCTATACATCAATAAACTCGATTCAAAACCAGTAAAAGCTTAAAATGACCTTTAAAACTGTTATCCAACTAAAAAAAAAATTATATGTCCTAATATACTTTTCACAACATGTTTAAAGAAAAATACTATTTCCATTAAATTCCTCTTTCTAAGACAAATCTATTGATACCAAATCAATCTTTTTGGTAATCAAAATATAACCAACCAAACAATTTCTCTCTCCTCTCCTAATTTTTAGCAACTCCCTCACCCCTATAAAATTCTAAGAATTGAATTGTTAAACAAATAAAGTTCATGACTAAGATGTAAAACCCTTAAAATGCAAGCATAAAAACTAAATAAGTAAAACTTTATGGACCAAATTGTACTTTTTGTGCCTTATAAATAGTAAAAAGGAAAAAATAGGTTGTTTCTTTTCATTTGTGTTAAATTTCATCCTTTTTTAAAAAATATATTTTTATTGATAAAATTAAGTTATATTTTACACAATTAAGCATCAATTTAATGTTGTATTACTCATAATAATATTTTAGATATTAACCCTTATACAAGTTTTTTTATCCTTACATTAAAAGTTAATAATATATTTTCTTAGCAGAAATAAGTTTTAAATATTTTTTAAATATAAGCCAAAATCCTTTGAAATTTCACAAACTGATTGTAAAATCCATGCAATACGTTTGTATTTTTAAACATGCAAAAATATTTTTTGAATTTGTTTTCTCAAATGCAGGGAAACCTTTTTTTTTTAAGAAAAAATAAATATTTTTTATTATTATTTCTTAAGGCTTTGTTTGGCAAAAACTTATTTTTTTTCTTTAAATAAAACTTCTAAAATAGGCTTAAGGGCATGTTTGCCAAACATACGAAGCTAGAAAATCCTTTAACAAAAAATTTGAAAACCAAACAAGGCCTTACCTAAATGACTCGAATTTGACGTGATCTAGATGACCCAAAATCTTTGATTTGACTATTAAATGAACCAAAAACACTAGTTTGACCTAAAAAAACAAACCAAAACCAAAATCACAACCCAAAACATATCAAACTCGCAAAAACATAGGATCATGAAATGTTTTGTAAAAAACGGATCAAAACCCAGAAAAACTTATGAACATGAAAAAATACCCAGTAAGCATGAATCAAAATCCATACAAGATATGAACAAAACAAAGATATAGGCATGTTGGAAATCAATCACCGAACCATAATCAAACATCAATGATTATCAACCAATAATCATGATTTGATCAAAATAGGTTTTGGTGAAGAAAAACAAAACCATAGGATTAAAACTAAAAAAAATAGTTATTGATGTAAATTAACCCTTAATTATTGATTAATCAAATCTCACAAAGTTGTTGGTATAAAGGATCAGACCAAAACCAGTTAAAATCACAGGGCTAAGATAATGTGCTCTTGAAGAACACGAAGAATAGAAACCCAAGAAAAACCAACTACTGCCCATCCCTATAAAATGTATTTTTTACCTCTAAACTCACTGCTTTCAATCCTAACAAACCACATTACCAATACCAAATATATTTGAATTCAAAGAATTCATCAGATCATTAAAATTATGAAGTTCAACTTTTTAAAACTGTCAAATTAAAATTGCAAGCATATTCAACAATTCAGAGCTCAAAACTAACATTTTAACATCTAATAGGCTTTAACCAAAACCAAAAGGCAATAACATGTATTAGCCAACACAGAAAAACATCACAAACCTTACCACCATAATTGACAGATTTCAAAACCATTTTATTTCATCAAAATCAATCCAACAAACAACATTTAGGTATTCAAGAGCATCAACAATCAACTTAAAGCAAGATTTAAACAATAAAAATAATATTTTTACGTATTAAAGAGTATGCATGCAAAAGCTCATAAACAAAGTAAACCATGCATAACTGATAAAAATTAAACTTCACTGTCGCATGTGGGCGATCGGCTTGAGGTTTCAAGGAGTCACCACCTAGTTGTGGCTATGAAAGATATTTACACCCTCAGCTCATCTTACTTGAGGCCAGCTGCATCGCGTGGTCTTCATTAATTTAAAGGTTTTGATGAGTTTCTAATCGATAGTCAATCTATGGCCCAAAAAATTTTTACTCTTATGAATAAATCTGTCATTTTGAATTTATTATAGGCTCGTATGCCCAAATAAATTCTTATAGGAAAGGTCTATGTAGGTGGCTTGACAGGGTTGAACTATTATGAAAGACGAAAGGGTTTTCCAAAACTCATGTGATGTGGTGAAAAACACTTCCAATTAAAATTGGTAAAAATTCATAATAATTCTAAGAATTTTATGACCAACTTATAGTATTTAAATATCAGTCTACTTGTAAGTCCTACATTTATACCAAAATGTTAACCATTAACTCTCATGAATTAAAATTTAAAGAGGTTATTGAAATATTGGTCAAGTTCTCATGGATTTAATAAATTGGTTATTAAGCCCAAAAATACATGCAAAGATATTTTTTTATATAAAAAAATGCTAAAACTCACCATATATTTTTATTTCTTTTTAAATATGATTTTTCATTATATTTATTTCTGAGAGACTTGACCGTATGCACATCAAATAATACACTTTTTTATATTTTTGAAATGAGAAGATTTTTTTTTTGAAATTTCAGTGAAAATGGGTATTTTAATACTAAACCCGCATCTTATAGTGTAAGTATACAACTACGATATTAAATAAAAGTGTTGTAAAAAGGTGTGAGAGACTCACAAATAATTTTACATTGGACTTAAAAGTTTTTGGAATTTATTTGGGTCAGTTTGACAAAACCCATTTTTATTCATAAATAAAGTAGTCAAAATAAGTCTAAGGCCTAGTTATTAAACCTGGCCCAACCCGGCGGGTCGACTTGGGACCTGGTCGACCTGATGGTTGGACCGGTCTGGGTTTAATAAAAGAATGGTCGGGGCAACAACCCGACAAAACCCGGTTGGCCTAGCTGGTCAACCCATGACCCGGGCAACCCGGACGAACCCGGGCGGAATTTAAAACCCATTAGTATATATATACTCTATGTTCCCAAGAAAAAAGTTATGTTTTTTCAATGTGGGATAGAAAACCTTTTGGTTTAAATACTTCAACTTAAAGGGATAACATAGTATCTTTTCAACGTGGGATTTGAAGCCCTTTCGTATATATACTCTATATTTCCATGAAAAAAATTATATATTTTCAATGTGGAATTTGAAACTTATTAATATATATACTCTATATTTCCATGAAAAAAATTATATATTTTCAATGTGGAATTTGAAACTTATTAATATATATACTCTATATTTTCAAGAAAAAAGTTATATTTTTTCAATGTGGGATTTGAAATCCATTAGTGTATATACTGTATGTTCCCAAGAAAAAATTTATGTTTTCTCAACGTGGAATAAAAAACTTTTTGATTTAAATACTTCAACTTATAAGGATAACATAGTATCTTTTCAATGTGAGATTTGAAGCCCTTTCGTATATATATTCTATGTTCCCAAGAAAAAAATATGTTTTTTTAATGTAGGATTTGAAACTCATTAGTATATATACTCCATATTCCCAAGAAAAAAGTTATTTTTTCAATGTGGGATAAAAAACATTTTTTGTTTAAATACTTCAACTTAAAAACTTAACATAATATCTTTTTAATATGAGATAAATTTGTTTTTAATTTTTTGATCCATATAAACCACATTACCAAGAGAAAACATGTTTGGATAAAAAACATTAACAAATATCACTTAAACATCATGAAAATGCAATAGATTTTAATTTGAAAAACTACCAACTTATGAATAGCCTATGTATCATACAAATTTTAGTTCAAAACTAGTATCTTGACACTTAAAGAACTTAATCAAAACCCAAGAACCTATGAATTAACCAACATAAAACCAACTACTGTCACATTTCCAACTTCTTTGTTCTACTTCATTCCATCAAAACCAAACACACGAACACCTCATAAACATCCTAGTAACAATAATAATAAACTCAAAACAAGATTATGAAAAAAGAACTATATATTTTTAGCACCAAACTAAATGCAAGCTTAAAACCATATGACATTAAAAAAAAATACCAAGACACCAATTCTTCACATCCAACACATAAATATACTGAGAGAAAAACATTGCATTACATAGTAAACGTAAGGTTTTGAATTCGATAGGCCTCATGGACTCCACTTTCAAAGTTTGTAAAAGTATACCTTCCGAGTTTGAAATCTTCAATGGAAGTAGACTTGTGTTGATGCTTTTCTTTCTTCTTGTCTCTAAACCCACCAAGGCCAAACCTTTGAACCTTTACTAAGTTCTTGAACTTAATATTGAATCCCTTATACCTTAGCCAAATTTTCTTCCCTTTTTTTTTTGTCAAATTACCTCTTATTTTATAAGCTGATTTAGAGCTTTTAGATGAGTTTGTTAAGGTTCTAACAAACCAAAACTAGGCTGGTTTTACCAAAAGATAGATGGTTTTGGATTTAAGTGGTTTTAATCAAACTTGAAGGTTAATGTGAAATGTTTCAACCCCTTTGATCTTGAGAGAAGTTTTCTCAACATTTGATAAGAAACCTTTGGGAATTTTTAAGTGTGGACACATGACAAAGTTAGGTGCTTTTTGTTCAAATGAGTATCTCAGTCAAGGTTGACTAGGTTTGCCACTTTCAAAGCTTCGTTGAAGCAATTCCAATCTCATCATCATTAAATACCACCTGAAGTTGAGAGAAGGGGTGCATATCTTTCGTTTGGATCTAACCTTGTTCAATTTTGAGGTTTATAGCTTTACATTGACTCGTTTGAAGGTGTCAACTCAATCAGTGCAGAATCTAAAAATTGAGTGACGGCTGATTAGGGACAAGATGTTAGGGACTTCTATGGAAAAATTAGGATGTAAACGTCTAATTTCATGGAAAAGAAGTTGTAGAAGGGATGTTCCTCTTCCATTTGCAAAATATTACATGCCATTTGATGGTCTAGAACTCTACAACAAGCTCTTGAAAGGTATTAACTTGATCATTGCGAACTGTTAAGGAAAAGGATGAATAAAGGTTGAACGACACATCATTTGGGTTAAATCCCTAGCAATTAAGGTTTTTAATTTGGATCTGATAGAATCATTTTAGTCTCTGTTCTTTCAATTGTGGCACATGCACCCTTAATTGACATAAAAACTTTTAATTATATGCAATTTAACCTTCGCCAAACTCAAATATTAACCCTGAAGTTTAGCGTCATTTTCATCTTGGTCTTTGATTTCTGATTTGTGCATTTAGACCCTTAATTGACCATAAAACTTTCAATTTTCTTCAATTTAGCCATTGATTTAGCTAATTTCAGCCTTTGAAGTCTCACATCTTTTACGATTTGGTTCTTGGTTTTGAATTTCTTCACTTAAACCCTTAATTGGCTAAAAAAAACATTTACAATTAAGCCATTGATTTAACCGATTAAACTTTTCAAAGTTCAATTTTAGGCCCCAAACTTCAATTTCTGCTAATTAACACCTAAATTTATTAAAAAAATAATTTTTCTTACAATTAAGTCCTCAATAAAATTAATTAAGTCTTTCAAAATCCTTAATGAGTCCTTACTTATCCAAATTTGTATTTCTTTACCCCAAATACAAATATTCTCACCAATTGGGCCTTTTATCAATCAAAATCGGGTTGTCAATTTTACCAATCTTGTACATTCTAGTCCTCCAACTTTTCCACTTATTATTTTGGTCATTCTCCACCAATTTGGGGAATCTTTTAAGCTTTTTTCATGTGTATCCTCTTATATTTTTTTTATTTTTTTTTCTTTTCTTGATTTTTTATGCGTAAAAGAAAAACGGTAACAACATTCACATAGCATAACACAAATAAAACAAAGCCTATTCCAATGGTCCTTAGTGAAGTCATAATTATATCGTACCCTTCGTGAGAACGCGACGTCGTGGTAACCCTTCCTATACAGGTTAAGAGGTCTTTTGTTAGATAAGAAGTCGCCACTTAGTATTATGGCTACTAGGAACCCTAACTGGCCTTTAGAGATTTTAAGTAACGACTAGTTGTGTAAAGAGAAGGTATTAACACCCTTAATATGCCTTACTTTAGGTAAGTTGCATTGTTTTTCTTCGTTTGTGGTTGCTATGTCGGATGATGTTTCTATTCCTATCAGTGTATTTATGATGAGCTTTCTATGATGAGCAAACTTTGGTTTTTTAGGTCAAGAACTTGGTTTGAAAGATGTCTAAATAAAACAGATTTTTTTAAAGCTTATGCACTGCAAATGAACCATAGTTAGAAATCAAAAGAGATTTGATGATTTTCATTTCTCTTTTGTCTTTAGTATTTTAGATGTCCATGACTATTATACCATGGGACACAGGTTGAAATGTTCTTAATTATCATTAAGACGTCTTTCATGATAAACTTGAAATTCTTGGTTATTGTGTCATTCCAAATAATATTTCAGATAAAACACCTTGTAATTTTTATCTTTCTGATCTTTAGAGGAAGGTGCTCAACCCTTGATAAGAACCCACTAAGAAAGTTGGTAAATAAGGTGCATATTTTTTGTTTGGATCTAACCTTGCTTAATTTGAAGGTCTATAATTTTACATTTATTTGTTTAAAGTTGTTAACTCAATTAGCCCAAAACTGCCTAAAGAAGAAGATAAAATCTATTCCAAACAGTACGTTTTGAACATGAACCAGACAATGTGTCATCTAGGTTAACTGCAAAGAAATTAGGGTTTTTTGAACTTGGGATTTTGCCAAAATTCAATTTAGTACATAAACTCTCAAATCTTCTAATATTAGGGTTTTTAACTTCTAATTTTGTGCGATTTTGTCCTTGTCAAATTCAATTACCAACCCAAAGTTTAACGTTTTTTTCATTTTGGTATTCGATTTCTAATCTATGCAAATTTACCCTCTATTGACCGTTTATCTTTTAATTTTCTTCAACTTGGTCCCTTGATTTTGCTAATTTCAGTTCCTGAAGTCGCATGCCTTTTATATATTGGTCCTTGATTTTAAATTTCTTTAATCAAATCCTTAATTTCCCATTAAAAATTAATATTTATGCAATTAAGCCTCTGATTTCACCAAATTAGTTTTTCAAAACTGCAATTTAATCATCAAACTTTAATTTCCTCCTATTAAAGCCCAAATTTAACTCAAAAATCAAATTTTCTTGCAATTAAACCCTTAATAAACTCAATTAAACCTTGAAAATTTCAATTGAGTCCATAAACATCCAGTTTTGTATTTGCTTTCCCAAATTCAATTTTTTGATTTAATGGGGGCCTTCACCAGTCCATATTGGGTTGCTAATTTTCCAACACACACACACACACATATATTAAAAAATACAAAAAAAGAATCACAAAAAGTAAAAAAGAAAGAAAAATACAATTAGAGATAAAATTAAACAAATAATGAATCTTAACAAAAAGCTAGGACTGGGCAGAACAATTCAAAAAGTTCAGGAATAATTTTGAGGAACAATTAGTGATGAGTAAAGAAAAATGTCAAAATTGATTGAATTTACATGAATTAAAAGAACAATAATCAAAATGAAAAAGATAAAAAAGTTTGAAGATCTTTTTAATTTAATCAGGGACTTAATTGAAAAGAAAAACTATAATTAAAGTCAATTTAACAAAAAAATAAAATTAAAAAATTAATATAATTTAATCGACTTTACTGGTTTAAAGATAATCAAAGTAATAGTTAAAAAAATTCAAATATAAAATTAAAAAAAATATATTCTACGTTTTGTAAGGTAATAGATTGTCGCACTCAAATTGACTCCATTTCCCCATGGAAAGTAGAAACTTAGATTTACAGGGAGAGTACTCACCAATCACTTGAACCAAGGCATGACTGAATTTCTCTATCTTTCTTTGGTTTAAAAAAGACGAGTGGCAAATAGATTATCTTAAGCTTAGTACAAAGCACTTATTTTAAAGTACTTCTAAACTTAGCTGCCTTTCCTAATATTTTGATGTGATCCTGAAAAATAAAATATGGTTGCCGTGACATGTTTAAATATTAAATAGTATTTAAGAGTATAATAATAATTATTTTTTAAAATATTTTTTATTTAAAAGATATATTAAAATAATAATTTTTATTTTAAAAAAATTATTAAAAATTAAAATATTAAAAAAATATATAAAAATTAATTTTAAATAATTGTTTTTTTTTTAAAAATTTTTTTTACCGGAAACGTAATACCAAACAGGAATAGAAGGGCTATATCATAAATCTTTGATCCAAAACGTGGGATTACCCAAGATCTTGTAATAATAATAATAATAATACTCATGTTTTGTCTTAATTCTTAAACAAACAACAAAAAATTCTCTCATTTTCTTGAAGGGGGATTAGCAAGCTCTTCATCAATGTTGATTGTCAGAAGGGTGTGGCATAAACTGGTTAGGAGCTCCACCCCACGATTTCTCTACCCGTATTCCGCTCCCGCTCTATTAAGGGCCCCCAAACTTCCTTTCACTGGTTACACTACTAACTCTATCAACGTGAGTGACTATATATTTAATTTGTTAATGGCTTTGTTTTGGCGAAATTAGTTAAATGACTGTTGGGTTTGGTTTTTGTAGATCAAGATTGAGAGTAAAGTGGGTTGGCGTTTGTTTTCAAGTCAAGCTTTGGCTGATCGGGGGATGAGTGATAGAATTGTTGATGTGCCTTTAGCTCAAACTGGTGAAGGTATTGCTGAGTGTGAACTGCTCAAATGGTTTGTGAAAGAGGTAATTCAATGAAAACAATGATTGATGAAGTTGTAAATTTATTTCTTTGTTTTTGTGTTAATTTGTGAGTTGCTGCTGGTTTTCAAGTCGTCAGTTTGGTGAGTTTCAAATTGTCTTTATAAGTGATAGGAAAGATGGCAACGTGCTTGTTGTTGTGGTAGGGGGATGAAGTTGAAGACTTTCAACCACTATGTGAAGTCCAGAGTGACAAAGCGACTATTGAGATAACGAGTCGTTACAAAGGAAAAGTTGCTCAATTTCAATACGTTCCAGGAGATATTGTAAAGGTGAGAATTTATTGATTTACTGCTCATTGGTTTGGTGAAGAAAACATGTTGACATTTTGTAGATTAATAATAATTTCATTTTATGTGTTTCGGTTTGCCTGTGTGAGAAATGGCGTGGGATACTAAAGATGAAATTAGCAACCTTCTTGAGGTGGGAGACATGAATTTGGGAATCTGTTGGAATTCACTTTGAAACTATGTCAAACAAATAAGATTTTTACGACTTATGAAATATGGTGTTATTTTGTTAGACAGACTGGGTAGCAGAAGCACATGCTTGTGTGAACTTAATTCAGGCCACAATGGCAGAGCTGGCTCCATTTCTCATGGGGAGGAAAAAGATAGGGTGGGTGTGCTTTGCACAGTGATGGGGGTGTCAAAAACTTGAAATTAGTCATGGAAGAAGTAGAGGGAAAAAAAAAATACCATATAGCTTTTGTGCATGTGTATTGATATTTTGAATTTCTGGTAATGTATGATCCATGCAGGTTGGAGAGACTCTTCTTAAAATGGTTGTTGAGGGAGCTCAAGTTCCACCACAGAAACATGATGTTACTGAAAATATTGTTTCTCATTGTTCTGAGGGTGAGGTAAATAAAAATAAAACTTGTGGAGTCCTGTCAACACCAGCTGTGCGACACCTTGGTAAGCAATATGATATAAATCTAAATGATGTCCATGGATCTGGTAAAGATGGGAGGGTATTAAAAGAAGATATAATTAAACACGCTATTCAGAAAGGAATCATTAAAGATTCCTCTGGCTTTGAGAATGCTGATTCTGGAGACCAGTTTTTGAGAGGTGAAGAGGACTACTCATACGTGCCAGCTGAATTAGGCTCACAACACGGTGATCAGACAATTCCTCTAAGGTAATATTAGAAGCTAATGTGAACTGAAAACCTTTTTCCTATCATTTTTTTTTAAGAAGGGGGTAGGAATGTACAAGACTACTTTCCTTAGCATTTTACTCTTCACCAAATAACCAATTTTTGTTTTTTAAATGATAGGATTAGGATAACATAGCAATTCTTATATTGCAGAGGTGCTAATTTTCCCTGCTATTTTAATCATAATGATAGATCAATTAATTTGGTATCCAAGCCATAAGCCAGGCAGCCACAACCATTTACTGCAAGCCCATGTTTTGATTTCAGTCCATAACAAGCATATGCTGGTTTTGATTGCCTAGCATTGTGAATAGGTGCACCTAAAGGTTCATGCGTGCATAGTTTGTCTAATAGCTTTTATTTATAAGTTGCTTATGAGATTGTGTTTACAGGTTCTAGCTGTAGACTTCATTTTACAAGCAACAGTTAGAGATCCACTTATGTACATGTAGTTATGTTAAATGATAATAGGATTGCTACAGATGAAGTTCTTTTACGTTGGAACTGTATAAAGAAAATCAGACATATCTTGTGAATTCAATGGTCTAGTTTTACATGGGGTGGAAGAACACGTGTATTGTAAATCTTGTCCTGTGAGATATCATAACCTTTAATTTTAAATGCCAAAATTATCCTGTGATACCCTTAACCTTTTTACTGCAAAAACTGTGATTGAAATCTTATTCTTTTACAGTAAAGTCTAAACCCTTACCTTAAAAACAAAAGCCCCCCTCCCCCCCAATACTCATTTGTGTTAGTGTAGAGTCACTAGACAGTTATTTTTCAATTCCATGTGCTAAAACTCTTAAAGAATACTTGTTTATTAGCCAAAACACTTTAAATTTAGTGTTGAGGCAAAATAATTGCCTGCTTTATTTATTTTTTTTTTCAGGGGATTCCAACGCACAATGGTGAAAACAATGTCAATGGCTGCAAAAGTTCCACATTTTCATTATGTAGAAGAGATAAATTGTGATGCATTGGTGGAGCTTAAAGAAAGTTTCCAAAACAATAACACCGAACCAGGTGTGAAGCATACTTTCCTTCCATCTTTGATAAAGTCACTTTCAGTGGCCATCAGCAAATATCCATGGATTAATAGTCGCTTCAATGAGGACTCAATGGAGGTCATCCTGAAAGGTTTGTTGATTTATTCTTCTTTGCTGCTGCAATGTTGTTTACTGCTTCTATTTTCTGATGGGCACATGTTCAATGAGTGGTAAAAAACAACTATTTACAGTAGGCTTTCCAGTATACGAGCACTATAATTCTTGCTTGCGAAAGCATTTCTTCTCAAAGTAATTTAAACTTGTAATTTTGGTGTCCTTTGCAAGTCTTTCAAGGATCTAACAAAGCTGGAACCAGATCCATCGTCAACAAAAGTGTAAAATGAGACAGACATTTATAGATTATAGATTCACTGGTCTTGACTGCTTATAAAACCAATATAAAATTTATCCTACTTCCATATGAGATGGATGTATCCTGCAGAAGCTCTACATTTGGCTCTACAAGGATGTATTTATGTGCTTATATTTCTTGCCAATGGAGGAATTGTTCTGATGTAAAATAATTGTTGCTTCTTTGAGATTTGTTGATCAGAATGTTGCTTGGATTATGTTGAATATTCTTATTGATATCCTTAACCCTCTTTTCTAATTAATCGTGGTCATAACAACTGTTGAATGTCATAGGTTCCCACAATATTGGAATTGCCATGGCTACTCCATCTGGTCTAGTTGTACCCAATATAAAGAATGTTCAGTCTCTTTCCATCTTGGAGGTTAGTTTCATTGTCTCCTGTCTGTTATTTACGTACACAACTATCTTCTATTTCACTCTGCTTGATTGCTAGCAGCTTCTTGCTTGTGTTCAAGTAATAAAATGGGATTTCAAAGTATTGAGTTTGACTTCAAACTTTGCTTCCATACTTAATAGTTAAGGTGAGAGATATAATTTGATAGATTTGATAATGAAAGTTAGAATGTTATAAACCACACGAATTCATATTGAAATCAGTAATTTTTTTAAGGTTGCATCTTGCTTTATATGCATACTTACAATTAGGTTCATCCATAAATGTAGCAAGAATGACACAATGCCTAATTTTTCCTTTTCGGAATCTGTCTTGTTTATTCTCAATGCGTTTACTTTCGTGTACTTCTCCTCAAAACACCTTTTGTTTACCTCCCTTTCTCTGGCATTGTTGACAATGTCCACCTATGTATTTAGATAACAAAGGAGCTTTCGCGGTTGCAACAATTGGCCTTGGCTAATAAGCTTAACCCTGAGGATATAACTGGTGGAACAATAACACTAAGCAACATTGGAGCAATTGGTGGGAAGTTTGGTGCTCCCATCCTCAACTTGCCTGAAGTGGCAATTATTGCAATTGGCCGAATTCAGAAAGTGGCTCATTTTGCAGATGATGGAAATGCATATCCTGTATCAGTTATGACGGTAAGCAATGTTTCAGTTACTTCTTTTTTATTTGCTTCAGAAAAGTAAAGCACTGTCCATGTATAGGACAATCTTACTATAAACTGGGCATGCTATTTCAAACAATAATTAGAGAACTCTTGTGACAAAAAGGGCTAAAACAACGGCTTTTATGGCGTTTCATTATTGTATCTGATCATCTGCCTCTTTTCTCAGGTAAATATTGGTGCAGATCATAGAGTTTTGGATGGGGCGACTGTTGCAAGATTTTGCAATGAGTGGAAACAGTTGATTGAAAAACCAGAGCTGCTCATGTTGCTTATGAGATGACTTCCTTGACTGGTTGCGAGATGACTTCCTTGACTTATGTCATCTCCTGGGGGGGGAATTGTAATTTCTGGAAATCGTATTCAAGAAGATTTAAATCCATGAATTGTAAGTTCTGGAAATCGTATTCAATAAGATTTCAATCATGAATAATAAGTGCGCG
>Ga0325410_1004936_pt1 | contig 14838 bp, 12 predicted proteins | sample PopdelMetagenome_16_FD_206182 | JGI IMG/M metagenome (GOLD analysis project Ga0325410, IMG submission 206182) | Populus deltoides microbial communities from Bellville, Georgia, United States - Xylem-PdIQD-R3 | ecosystem: Host-associated > Plants > Phyllosphere > Stem > Wood/Secondary xylem... | reverse complement strand
TCATCCATTTTCACTCTACACCTCTAATTGTCCACATGATCAGGTGTTCAGAGTGTCCCAATTTTGCCTTCCCTCAAGGCAGTTAAATTTCTCCCCACTTAGCAGTTCAGCACATGCAATTAGGTAAACATGTGCACCTTCTTCTTCTTCATCTCCATTGACCACCATGATGACCTTCAGATGCCTCCTGATCGGGCAATCTCTTTGATTAATTCACCACTACCATTTTTGGTCTCAAATCTCAATGATCGGACCATACCATTGCATCCGGAATGATCAAATTAGCTGGAAACAAGTCTGAAATCGTCCAAATCGTATTTCAGACGGCTAAGATTTGATCAAAACAATTCTGGCCTGATAAGCGGCCCAGATTCAATCTCAGATCCGGTTGCACGTAGACTCTGCTGCACAGAATCTTATCCCTCGGCTCGTGGCTCGGCTCGCGACTGATGATGTGGCAGGTGGGTCCCCACTGTGCTGACGTGTTTGCTGACTGGTCGATGATGTAGCTGCTGACATGGCATGCCTACTGTGCATGCTGACATCACGCTTACATCAGGCTGATGTCATCCCTGGCATGCCTACTATGCATGCTGATGTCACTATTACATCATGCTGACGTCATCATTATCCGGGTCAGCCATGTGGGTCGGGTCAACTGGTATTCGGGTCGGGTCAGCCCATCCGGGCGAAGAAGACGCGTGGGGCGCGTCTGCGCGCGTGGGCAGACGCCTTGCCGGAGAGTGATGGAGAGTGCGGCCATGTCCGACGTCTGATTTTGACGCCGTTTTCACCAGTGGCTCCGTCTCGACCTCCTCTACACAGTGGTATGGTCAAAATACCATTTTGAGAACTTTCATTTTTGAGCAAAAAACAAACACCCCTTTAAACCATGTGCTCTGATACCAGTTGTTGGGGAATTCGGCACCCCCATGCTCGGACCGGGGGTGTACTGATAGTTGCTCAACGGAGGCTAAAGCACACTGACACAATATTTTACGTGGTTCGGCAAAATCGCCTACATCCACGGGAGAGAGCCATTGTATTAGAGATAGAGAAAGGGTTACAATAAATACATGGAGGAGGATCACTCAACTCCCAGCTCACACACTCTGCTGCATATGGCAGCAGCTCCTCTTTCTCTCTTCTTCTCGTCACTTCACTCTCACACACTCTCTGCATTCTCTCTCCAATTGTGCTCTCAACAAGTATGCCTTCTTTATAGGCAAATATGGTCAATCATGGAGGAGACACTCAAGCCATAATACATGGCATGAATTATGCCGTAATTCATGCTCCCACTTGCTTGGTGGTGGGGTATTGCCACAAATGGCAATATCCTAACAGTTCACACTGCTGTTTTTCTAGATTTGAATGTATAACTAGTTAGGTGACTAAAATTTTACAGAAAAATAGCGCAATTGCACCAGAGCTCCAGCAGTCGTATTACATGTAGAGGGAAAAAAAATTAATAGAAGATTCCATCCGATTTTAAGGAAAACATTTGAAATTAAAGGTACCATGAAAAAAGTTTTGTTTCAAGAGAACCTTGATATTCTATGAACAAAGGAAATGTCAAGAGCATATAAAGCAAAGAAGAAACAACAATTTCTTGAAAAGTGTACAAGGTTTGCAGTTGCCCACATTGGCCTAAGCATCTAAACTTGAAACATTTGGACACCCAATGTCATCCAAAATGGAGACATAATTACAGGAAAACCTTCCTGGATGTGATGAAATCACAAAATAACAAGAGAAAATGCCTCCAACAGCTTTTAATGTATCTGTGTGTACACAAAGGAAATGGCACAAGCTCATTGTCAGACCTCACAGACTTCTCTCTACTACGCAAACTCCACCACCCCTGCCCTCTCCCAACTCCAAATTTCCCTGGAAAAAAAAATCCCTTCTTCAGACCTGAAACTCTGATACTCGCAAAAAGCGGCAAGATTGCAAACCATCCATAATTGACAATCCAATCTTTAGCATTGTAGTTGCAATCTCCGTCCACCATCAATTATAACCAGCGGTTCCTCATCAGATTTTTGTCACACTAAACATTAGATTTAATCTCCTATTTTAATGATCATGAAGGTGTCTTTAACATTCTCTGATGTAATTTTTGGTTCTAGAATTTCATATCTCTGATCCAGTTCTTCCTTAAACCCCATTTGCGAATATGGCTCCCTGTTCCATCCTGCCTTATCAAGTTCGTTTCTTGAAAATAAAGAACATCCAGACATGCCCTGAGACGCACTAAAAAGAAAGATTCAATCTCCTATTTTAATCATAAGAGAGCTCTCTTTTTAACATTCTTGAATTCATTTCTTACTTGAACCCTCCATTGGGCAACATTGGCCCTCCTCCCCAATCAAAGGTCATTTCTCGGGTATCGAGACATACTCTAATTTACTTAAACCCCATTTACAATAAATTGGATCTTTGAAAAGTCAATGTTGTTTATCACTGAATAAAACTCAAAATCTTGAGCTAAAAAGACCCCCTTAACCTGGTGCAGTAATCGGAATCAAGATAGCACAAAATCATAAACAATGAATCAAACAAAAGCACTAGAAGTAAAATAACAAGACCAGATAATAAGACCCAAAATTAAAATAAATAAATAAAAATTAAAAACTTACTATCAACAACAGTCTCTTGAGCTTCAGACACAATACGAGAAAAAACCTTAGGATTCCTCCTCGTATTAATGGAAACCAACGAAGTTGACAACTTTGAACCCATTTGGATCCTCAATCCTCTGAACTCGGCAAAGGAAGCTGCCCCACCAAGGCGGACGGGGAAAAGAAGCGCCACTGTAGGCTGAGGTGATGACATCATAATCACAGACTGAGGATTTGAGAGGGAGCATTTTAGGCGTGAAGAAGGGTAAGAAGATAGAACCATCGATGAGACCATTTTGAGAGCTTTTAGTTGAAAGTGAGTTTTCTGTGTCTTTGGTTTCTTTATAGAAAGTTAGTTTGGAGAGGAAGCATGGAGGAGTTGTAGAGAGAGGGATAAAGAGAAGTAGAAGAAGGCGGCAGGACAAAGCTTTGAAATGCTAAATTCTCTCTGTTATTAACGACTAACGTCAGTTTGTACTTTGGAGTTTCTAAGGTTTGTTTTTTGGATGGAGAAAACGGTATTCGCAGTCAGCTTGCTTGTCAATAAAAATTAATTACTTTTTTTAAAATGATTTTAAAGGTATTTTTTAAATGATTTTAAGGGTATTTGCAGCCAGCTTTAAGGGTTTTTTAAAATAAAAAATAAAAATCGTAGAACCAGTATTAAGAGTAGCATTACCAAAATAAAAGACATATTATATTATAATCACGAGTGATTTCATGTGTTTGATGATGAGGGTATCAATGCTTGAACCCTAGTCATGTGGGTTGAAGACAACAACCAAATCACCAGACCTAGGAGCTATCATTTTAAACTACATATATTATACTTTATTGAAAATTATATCTATGATGATTTAGAATGTTTTACTCAATATTTTTTTATTTAGAAATACATCAGTTCAAATTCAATAATAGTATGATAACTTAATTAAATATATATCCAGTAAAATATCAAATTCAATATACTTGAATTCAGCCGTGAGTTAAACTCAAGACACTGTGTGTCTAGAAAAATTACTAAGCCCAATATATTCGAGTTCAGTCATGAATTGAGCCCAAGTCACGGTGAATTTTGTAAATCACATTAATTATTTTAAATATATATTGAGATAAATTTTCAAGCATTATAAATTATAAATATTTATGTAGAAAGGTCGATCTACTGAGTTGATTTGATGGATTGACCTAGAAAAACTAGAATCAAAACTTGACTTGATTTTGGTTTCAATTTTAATTGGAAAATACATTGATCTGACTAAACTTAATTAACTTAATAGGTTGATTAGTGACTAGTTAAACCCGATTCAAAACAGACTAAATTAGCACCAAAAAACTTTTAAAAAAACAAAATAAAATAACATTATGTTAATAATAAATGATATTTATTTGGTTTCACCCAGTAACCTAATAACTTGAATTCTTTTATATGTTAGATTTTGTATCGAGTTTGACAACCATGCATCTATGCATAAATACATCTATTACTAGTCTAATAACCATGCTACACCCATCAATACATCTAGTATTTTTACTAGATAGGTATCTCGTAGGCTAGTTCAAATTTCTCGTTACATAAAAACAAGATGTTCAGACAACACTAGCATTTTAATAAAGTAAAAAAAATATGAAACTCAAGACATTGAATTGACTAAATTTAATAAGCTCGGTTAATGTAATAATATGATTAGAAAAAAAAAACATTGACACTAAATAAAACGATAAAAAAAAATGGCAATGATTAACTATAAAAGTATGTTGTCAATACCATACTCAAGAGGGAAAAAAAAAAAGAAAAGTTTGTTGGAGACTTATTATTGCTTCTTTATGGACAGCACCCCTACCACCAAAAAAGATTTCACTGAGACGAATCCAATACTAGTGTGAAAAGTTGCACGACAATAATGACAAAGGTCGCACACATCATCAGAACAATAACCCAAAAACCAAACCAAAGAAAATATAATAAAGTGAGCATTTTATGCTTATATTTAATTCATTAATTTAATTTAATTGAAAAATAAAATTTCTTTAAGAAAAAGCTAAATTTAACAAAGAACGATAAATAAAAAAACTCCAGATAACTTGGGTCATTTTTTAAATTAATATAAAATCCTATAGAAACAGATAAAAAAATTATGGAGCCCAATATTCAATTTAATATATGCTAAAGGATAAAAAAAAACATGAGTTTAAAAAAGAGGGGAAACCAAGCTAACCTAGGCAAATCTCTTGAACCTGAATTAATCTCTCAAACTCACAATTCTTGAAATTCTAGACTCTGGTTCAATGAAGAAACTTAATTCAAAACCAATTTAATATTGAAGTATGTAATTTATAAAGAAAATTAACTTTAAAAAAATCAAAGTAAAAAAAATAATAAAAATCAAATGTGATAGAACAAAAATGGAGAATAATGTTATGAAAAATATTCAATCTAAAAACTTATCTCGAATAAAATAAGTATCAATTAAAAAAATAGAGACAAATCTAGTAAATAAAAAAAATTAAAAGATAGATTTTTAAAAAAAAAATTAATTTTATAAATTATTTAAAATAAAAAAATTTATCGCATTTACAATCCATAAATAATGTAACGAGAGTTGGGTGTATTTTTTTTTAATTAATAATAATAATTTAGTTTAGTTTAATGCTTCTCAATCTCTCCCTTTATGTTGGAACCAGACCAAATTTCCATCTCTATTTCAATTGAATGGAAGCCCAAGCCCAAGCCCAAGACCAACCTTATAAAGAGTGAAAGTGAAATATTCTTTGCTTGAGGAAAACGCGCCGTTTCAAGAGAGACCAACAAGCTAAGCAGAAAAACAAAAACCCACCAAAACCCACCATGCTCTCCGTCTCAGCAACAAGGCCATTGACATTCAAAATCTCTCCTCCATCTCCAGCTTTCTCTCTCAGAACCCACATGGAGTCTCCACCAAGAACCCACTTTACCCCTACTTCACATTCTCCTCAAACAAACCCTGATATAAAAGACACTAGTGATGGGTTTACCATAACTTTACAGGAATGGCAAGGATGGGGTGCAGTATCTCCACTACCTGCTAAAGTTGTGGAGATTGTTAAGGATTTGAAGCTTTTGGAGAAATCGACTGAGGTCCAGATGAGCTTTAGTGGGCATCGTGGCAAACTAGAGGTAATAATTTTGTTAATGAGCAAAAAGGAGGGATTTGATGGAAGAGATTCGATTTTCATGTGTTATGTTGTGTGGTACTGTAATGAAAACGAAGTTTTTGTGAATAGCATTTGTCTTGGGTTCAATTCACTGAGGTTTGTGTTCCTGTGAATGGAAAGATCGGTTCTTTTTGTTTATTTTGCCTGGTATTTGATATATTCAAATGGAGCAATTGAGAATTCATATAGATTTTTTGTGGTGATGAGAATCATTGTTTTGATAAGCTATAGTGTAGTTCCAGTGGGTGTGTTTCACATGGCTGAAAGTCTCTTTTTTTGTGTATATTCTGTTTTGAATTAGGGGGATTTTGGAATGCAAGAGAACAAGAAACATAGAGCAACATATCAGGCTTTAGGTGATTCTGAGAAGAAGCTCCAGTTCTTTTCAGCTCGACAGATAGCTTGTCGTTTGCTTGGAAGTAGAGGTTACCTCTGCCAGAAGGTATGTGCTTTGATGTTCAATGGTACGGTAACATTTTCGTGGTGGTTGGTGTGGCCTTTTAATGGGAATTAATATATTTATTTGCAGTGCTGGCTTCCTCTAGAAGAAGATTGTATGTGTTCAAAACTCAAGCCCAGCTCTCTATGGCGTGGCATAAGGTTTTGGTTGTATATGCATCCAAAGGTTAGCATGTCATGCATTAGTTCTTGTCCTGAATGTTGTAACATCCTTTGTGGCCATCAAATGTTCAATCAACTTTTTGCAGGATTTTCTACGACAAAACAACACTGGAAAGTTGTTATGGCAAGTACTTGGTGTTGAATCAGCTACTTTATGCCTCTATGGGATTGCTGAAGATGAAGAAATAATGTGGAATGCATGTAAGATTGCAGGTGTGTTCAATATATGCTTTGCAATACACTGATACAACATGTATGTCTGCTTTGTCTGTCACTTCTTTTGACTGCTATGAGAATCTATTTCTGCTGGCCAAAAAAGATGCACAGAAGCTTTGAGTGTTTTAAGCTCTCCATGAAGAACTTTTACGAAGTCACCATTTATTCAATGTATGGTCATTTGATCGAATGGGTTTTATATTTATGTGCTGGAACTTTATTAGCATTCTTTTTTTAGCTAAGGCGATGCAGTTAAGTAATTTTCCTTATTTGAAAACTTTCTGCTTGGTATTTATTTCTTCCCAACTCCACATATTCAACTTGCAGAACCACTGGTTTAAGTGCTTGATGCAAATTGCAGGAAAGGACAAGGTTTGGTGCCTTTATCCCAACAAGAATGTAGCAACAAAATCAGTGCAGGATGCTGTTTGTCAGGAAATTTCAGCTGATCCAGAATGCAACACAACCATGGTACTCTTTTCTCACAGCTTTAGTGTAATTGCTGTGTTTATTTGGTAATATCTTGTCACTGATGGTTTTAAAACATCCTGACATTAAATCAACAAACATATCTCAGGATGTGGACTATTCCGAACCTACAAAAAATATTAATTTCCTTTAAATTCAGGATGAAATTTCTGTTCTCAGTTTGAAAGCTCTCCTCTTCTTTCAGTTCAACTACGTGGTAATACTTATATTGCTTCTCTTTCACAGACAAATGAATATAAACCTTTAAATTTCATTTTGATTGATGGTACATGGAGCAACTCTGCTGCAATGTTCAACCGCTTAAAGGTAATACTTCAAAGCACCTTCTCTGTACCTTATCTTTTGTCTAGTGTGTAGCAAATTGAATTCCAGGTTAGACAATTCTTAGGAAAAAAAAATGTGCTTGCTTTTTTCCTTCATCTCATCTTCTTCTATATGCCACATGTACGTGTATAAATTTCTGAACCCTGGCACTAGTTGTTACAAGAGCATGCTGGTTTTGCTACCATACCCTTATATTATAAATATGGGGATGTTCATATTAATAAACCTTAAGCTGTTTAAAGGATTTCATTGACCCGTGTGTTCTCTGTGCAGGAGAAGACAAAGTCAGTGTGGGGAGTGGAGGATCTTCCCTGCATATCCCTCTCTGCAGGTGTATCTACAATGCACAAACTTCGGTGAGATATACAACATAGCCTGATCTCTTCTGTAGGGGCTTCTACACATCAGCTATTTGTATTCATACCCCCAGTGACTCCCACCACTTCCTTCTCTTCTCTTTGGCCTTTTGCGAAGCCCTTCATTATATTAAACTTACAAGTAAGCATGAATGGCATTTTATTGGCAGGCCCCAGCCATCATGGGATCGTACCTGTACAGCTGCAGCAGCCATTGGCCTGCTGTCCGAGCTACAAGTACTTCCACAGTTCAACTCCTATGGATTGGATAAACAGAATGAAGCGCTGGAGAATGCTGTAGATGTTTTATTAGAAGCACTAACTGCTCGACGTCTTAGGATGGGCCGTTCCATAACCCGAAGACTGAGGCACAGCAGCAACATCTGTTAAGGCCAACCTAAAATTGATATTATTTATCTGCGGGGAAAATGTTAAAACTACTGAGGTATTCTGCAAATACTTATTTGAAATCTTTTTCATATAGGGTGGTTATAAACAGATGAATGATTTTTCAAATCTTTCCAGTTCTGTTGTCAGTGCTGCTATTATTGACTGCTTTTATGTCTCTCAAAATGGAATTCATTCGTCACAAAATTCAACTTTGGTTGTCTTCAGTGCCCATTCATCCTCCAGCAGCGTGCTCGAGCATTCTCTTCAAGCAACAATCTCCTTAACATTAAGTTGTTCTTTTTGTTATAGGTTACTGCGTTTCTCTTTTGGCCATGATGCAGGCTTGTGAGGTGCATTTTGTAATTTCTAAGCTGCACCACGTGGTTTTTCTCTTCAACCTCTCATTGACTTTGCAATTCAGAGAATGATGGGATACTGGATAAATCTGAGAACACTGGTACTAATTGAAGTCATTTAGTAGCGTACTTTATAATCAGCTCCTAGTTCGGTAGTTCCTATTATGTCAAATTGGAAGACTATGGGAGAGGTGGAGGGCATCATTTGCAATGTGCAGAAATAGCTGCAACCAGAAAGCATACAATAATGCAGTGGATTTTCTTCCCTTGTGTACTTCTGAGAGTTGGTTCACTTTGATTTGACGTTTTACACTGTAATGGATAACGGCATCTTCTAGCCCATATATTGCAGCAATTTTGGCTCCATGTATTTGGCTTTTATAATTACGTGAATTACATAAGAAATGTTTTAGGGAAATGTTTGTAACTGCTGCAATCCAACAGTCTTGTGGTTCCTTTTATTACATCACATTAAGGGAGAAATGTTTTTCTTTTCATTTTTCCGATGGTAAAATTAGACAATCAGCAGAGCAGGGATTTTGCAACGAGCAATGCTTTAAGCATTGCTCTGTTTCTGTTATAGATATCTTGAATGATTTCTTGGTATCATATCACAATGGTTGAGTTGTCTGCTTGAAATCTGTTGTAGTCTTTATTCAAATGTTTTAGATGAGTAAATTGTTAAATGGTCACAACTCAAAAGCTTAAGCGAAATGGTCTTGTCTGGAAATTGGAACTGGATTGCACCCTTTGCTTCCTACTGATACTGAAATTTCCTCAGCTGATCTAGCCTGTGTAGCAAATAGGCAGTTCCAGGTATGCTATTGGGCTGCTGGTGCTATAGGCCCCTGCTTGTGATTTGGATTTGGTTTTGAGCTGCTGCGGATATGATGAGAGTTTGGCTGTTATTTGGAGGTACATTTGTTGCATATGGAAGTATTTGTCCTCTCCTCTAGGTTTTTTGGCTGCCTTTTGAGATCAATCAACTGTATTATTAATGTCCAAAGAAAAAGGAAATATAAGATGGTATGTTGAATTTATTAATACTTGAATTAATAAATTTCTATGTTAAATTTAATGATTTATAACTAACAATTTAAGCAATATGCCTGTGTTACTGTTAGAAAGCTGATGGTTGCTTGCCACCATGACAAGTTCATGGTTGTTTGCCTAAACTCTATCACCACCACTCGTGCAAATGTTCTTTCCGGCTAAAAATAGTGAAGCAGAGAATACGATAACACTGTTTTTTGGCAGCAAAAAGAAAAGAAAGGAGGGTCATTTCTGGTCTAAGGAGGGTTGGAGATCAATTTAGATCTCCAAAATTTTATTTAAAAAAAAAAAACAAAGCTAAAAGAAAAGGAAAAGCATGGCTAGTAATTTTAATCCATGGTTTTATCTCATTTGCTTCTTCTTCCTTGCTGGACTTGCCAGCTCTTCCTCGTTCATTTCCTGTATGAATCATTTATCATTCATATCACATCATAGCATTGTATTAGCATAACATTTTGGATTTAATCTCATTAGTTCTCATGTTGGTTTTCTTTCCCTCTATTTGCAATTGAAAAATGCAGATGATGCACTTGATGTTCATGGAGGTTCCGGCCGAACCCTCCTTCAGATGAAAAAAGGTAAGTTTTCCTTCTATTTTTCCATTTTTCTTTTGGGAAAATTGTAATTTGATGAACGTACATGATTGAAAAGGAAAAGGATACAGAGAAATCTGTTTGTTTCTGCAGAAACAAGCAGATTTCTAGGATTTGCCTAGTTAATATCTCAATGACAAGAAAGTTAAACGTTTCTCCATTTCATCCCCCTTTTGTTAATTGTTTGTTATTGATTCTTAAACTGATATTTTAATTTCTTGATTATTAGCGTTGAGGATAGAACATTACTGTTGCATCCCATTTGCTAAGGTGATCAAACATGTACAATTTTTGCATTGAATCACTTGCCTATCTTTCTATGCTGAAGGACTATTTTCTTGGAGAAACTTAAACCAACAGCCGATATCTTAGGGCTGATACATTATGGGGTTATTATCAATAAAACATGGCCCTATGAATTCTCATGTTTTCCTGAATTTCCCACTATTTGCAGCTTGCAACATAAGCTTTGAAAATTTGGACTACAGTGTCCTCACAGACAAGTGCAAAGGACCCCAATACCCAGCCAAACCATGTTGTGATGCTTTCAAGGAATTTGCTTGCCCTTTTAGTGATGCCATAAATGACCTGGAATCTGACTGCGCTTCGACCATGTTTAGCTTCATAAACCTCTATGGGAAATACCCTCCTGGCTTGTTTGCCAACGAATGCAGAGAAGATAAGAATGGTCTTGATTGCCAAAATGTGGAACAATCTAAAAAGAGTGGAGGGGTTCAAATTGCAGCTACTCAATCCTCATTGTTGATGCTCACAGCAGGACTCATAGTGTTGTTGTTACAATTGTTCTAGACTGTTCAGAGTGGATAGCCATTCATTTCCTAACTGATACACCTTCCTGTCTCAAAGTATTGCTTCATCAAATTATGGTTTCTCCATCGTTGTTTTCTCCACCTCTGTGCTACAGTTTGGTATTCTATTAACTACTAAATGGTGCATAATCTGCTATCCAATTCTTTCGACTTCGACAAGCCATGTACTGTTTTACTGTAAACCTGTGTGTAGCTATTTGACATTCAAAAGACATTCCTGAATATTAATGGATATAACAGTGCTATAAAGCTCTGATGTCCTTTCGCTTAGTTGGATTTGAGAGGATCTCCATATGCTATCGACCTGGGTTATTCGGATTATAGATGTTCACTTGCCACCTGATATAATTAAAGATTCTGGTGTTATGTCAATGTCTGTCGTCCCTCTAAGAACTTGAAACTGCAATGTCATACTGCTGTAGTGCTGATATGCTGCCAAATTTGCATATCTAGTAATAGTTCTCTCTCTATATTACTTATAAGGGCGAACATGATTCTTGTAGCAAAGATATGTCATGGAAACATCAAGAATCATGTGCTAGGTTTTCTCAGAAAGCATGGATATTAGAGGGAGGACCACACATGATATGACAATTGGATGAAAAAGCATCTGGACAACATCTGTTATTGCTTCCAAAACAGTCTTATAATTTTCTTCCCATGGCCCCTTACTTTCTGCGTCCGTTCTCTATCAAAATGCCAACAGAAGGGTAGCTTTCATCTATTCCCAAATAACTGTACTATGAGACCCCTTTTTTTTCCATAACCTTGTCCATTCCTTGCACAAGTAGAATTAGATCCTTCATCTCTTTGTAGCAATTACTATGTAACTTTTTTGTTTATCACTAATAAAAGATATCCTCCAGTCAAGGTCACATTTTTTACGGAAATATTTAAGAATATGGTAGCGATTATTTTTTAAAGTATTTTTTGTTTGAAAATATATCAAAATAATATATATTTTTATTTTTAAAAATTACTTTTAACATCAACACATAAAAACGATTTAAAAACTTTAAAAAAATTAATTTTAAATAAAAAATAATAATTTTTAAAAAACATGATTTCAAAAATATTCACAACCGAGATGTGTAGCCTTTTACCAGCTTCATCAGTTTAATTAGTTTATAACCAGTTTATTCGAGCTGTATTCTCACTGTACAAGACAAGAGCACTCCCTTCTTGAACAATACATGACCTCTCCACTAATCCAACAGTAAGCTCCTTGCACCCTTCTGGTCACTATCACCTTTACCCCCATTTATCACTTTCAACGAAAGGGCAAGGAAAAGAAAGTAAAAACCTCTTGGGAGCATTGACTACTCGTGGAAGCGACTAAAAGAGGAAGCCAATAGTCGTGTGTATTAGACCCATGTTAGCAGTTCACGTCAAGCCCTCTGTAAAGTATGCTGCGACATCAGGCTCAGGCATGCTTGCAGGCCAATGAAATACCTCACCGAAAGAAGAAAAAGCAATAATCACGATCACGATCAAGAAAAAAGAAGCGAGCATCAATAGTGTGGCAAGAATGGTAGTGTCAATGGTGGGATATCTATAATTGCGGCATGATCAGCGAGTTTATCATCTTACTATGTCCATTAATGTTAGAAGCAGCTTGGCTCGCACAAAATGCCTGTGATGTGTATCCATTTTTACCACTCATTTTGCTTGGCAAGATGGAGCATGATAACATTTTGAAATCAAGAGCTAATATCTGTGCCTTGTGATTCAAGAATAAAGGGTGTTTCATGTGGAATAAATTCAGATTTGAGATCTCAAGACCTTGGCTATTATCTTGACTAAGCAATTAGCTTCGAATATTTTTTTATAAAGTGTGATCACTGCAACCAATTAATGAACAAGTTCTGGTATTTAGGTTGCGTTAACATACTTGTGTTGGGAATCAAGAATACTTGATTTCAAGTTTTATAACATATTTGGAAATGTAATAATAGTAGATTTTTGAAGTCTTTTTTTATTTTTAAAAAATTATTCTTAATATCAGCTTATTAAAATATAAATATTAACTTAAAAGAATAAAAATTCAAACTTTTTTTCGCGTCCATCGCTTTGTTTTTTGTTTCCTTTTCTCTTTTTGACCGTTGAAGGTAGCACCACATCAAAGATTTTGCATAGTTGGGTTCAAATTCAAAGATTTTGCTTCGTTCTTCACAATTCTTTTTTAAAAAACAAGACACCACTCGATCATTTGGACCATTGATCCCATTCTTGTTCCACTAAATTTAGTTTAGCTTGTTCCAAAGTTGTCTGCAGACTACTCTCATCGTGTTTTTGAAAACTGCAAGCAAACAATTTCAAGCAAAAACATGGTGCCTACTCAAGAACTTGGCATTCTTTGTGTTAACAGATCAAGATTTCAGGCAAACCCAGATACCCACGCAAGAGTTTGGTGCAAAATCAAGAACTTAGCTTTTCCATTCCATAGAGAAACTAATCTACTTATCATCTCAAGCTAAAATTATTTAAAAATATTAAAAAAATATTTTTTTTCATGTGAAAAACAACATGGAATGCATAGAAGAACTTGACTTTTAGCTCTCATCCTTCAACTTGGCAAGAATAATGACATTTTGTCCTCACAATTCAAAGAATATTCTTTGCAATTTAGAATTTCTTTTTTGGGACTTCTCCCCCATTGGAACCATATCCTTGAGTGCTCCAAAACTGTCATCCACATACATGATATAAACCCCATGATGCCTGCCTAACCTGTAATAAATGGTAGCTGAGATCTGTTGGCACTTGACCTTGGAAACCAATCGTTTTATGACACGTGGCAACCCGAAAAACAATAGTGAAAAATGAAAATAGCACAAAGAAAAATCATATATTTGAATAATGAACAGGACAGACAATTTGAGTGAAAATACTATTACAAAATCTCAACTCAGGCATTACAGTCCACCCAAGAAAAAAAAAAGTCAAACTTTCTTTATGCCATCTTTTTTTTTCCCTCTGGATTAAAGAGAAAAGATGGGTATTAGCTAAAATTAGTACTGCTAATCAATATCATCCATGGAGCTATCAAGGCCAGATGACTCTCTGTCTCTCATCTCTTCATCTGTGAGCAGTGATCAGTGTTTCAATAAACCTCAGCCCATCAAACCTTGGTGTAAATTTCTCCATGGAAGCAGGTCCTTGTTGGTCTTTGTTTGACCCAGCTTCCTGGAAAAGAAGAAAGAATCAAGCTTTTAGATTAATAGTGTACAAAAACAAAAATCAAACCCAAACTAACAAATAAGCTTTGAATATATCAATAAAAGAAGAATCAAGCACCAAAAGGGGCGGATTAGGATTCCATGGATTTCAAGAAAACCAAAATTGAGAAACTGGAGTTCTTGAAAAAGAGAGGAAAAAAGATATTTGGCTTACAAGAAAGTAGAGGCAACAGAGAAGATAAAAAGCAAAATCTTTACCAACAAAGAAATTTCAAGAAAACAGGGCAAGTCCCAACAGAGAAAACAACAAGGAAACCAAATCCTATGAAATATTTTCAAGAAAATACACAAACCCAGAATTCTCTTGTCACCCGTCTTACCTTAACATTAGAGTTAAAACTAGGAGAAGAGGAAGAAACAGAGAGGGCAGCAGCAGAAGCTGCAGCAACCGAAGCAGCAAAAACACTTGATTTCTTCTTTGGCATGGTGATTTGTCTGGAATTCAAGAATTTGGTAATTGGTTTCTTGGAGAGAAGGCTAAGGTGTAGATGGAGATTGAAGAGAAGTGAAATTTGTGATGAACATGAGGCCAGTGGTGGGATTTATAGAAGG
>Ga0325410_1004930_pt1 | contig 14854 bp, 13 predicted proteins | sample PopdelMetagenome_16_FD_206182 | JGI IMG/M metagenome (GOLD analysis project Ga0325410, IMG submission 206182) | Populus deltoides microbial communities from Bellville, Georgia, United States - Xylem-PdIQD-R3 | ecosystem: Host-associated > Plants > Phyllosphere > Stem > Wood/Secondary xylem... | reverse complement strand
AAAAAAAGACTTCTCTCTCTTCCCTCTTCACTATTCATTATCATCCTTTTAAAATCTCAAAACTCTAAAACCTTAGTCACTGTCTCACTGAAGAAAATTCTGGAATTGACCCTTCTAGATCTATAATTTTACCCTTCTACCTTCACTTTTGTTTTTTATTCAGCTTGTGTTCGGGATGCCATGGCGCCCATCATCAATAAAAAATAATGTTAGATATGGAAATGCTAAAAATAATTAAATACAATAAATGAGGACTACAGAAGAAATAACTTTGAATGAAAAAAATCGACGTGCAAACAAATTTCATAAAAAGAACCGAATGATTCCTTTTTCGATTATCTTTTCTTTTTCTTTTACATGATATGATGCTATTTTATTGCAATAAAATTTACTTATTTTTTTATTAGTTGTATAGAATAATAGTATTATATCTGTACGTAGTAATATTATTTTTTTGATCCAGAGCAGTTCTATTTTTATGTTTTTCTTTTTTTATTAGCTTTCCCTCGCTTCACTCTCACCCTTCTTGCTCGCTCTATTATGGCATTCTTTAGCATCCCGCTGCCTTGGTCCTCGTCATTCCCTCCCCCTTCAAGAATTTCCTTATCCCCAAGGGCCGGCTTGCAGGAACTGAAAATTCTTTAAGCTCCAGAACATGGAAAGTTTTGTTTGTCAGGAAATATATTGGTGTCTAAATATGGAATAATATCAGCTAACTATACTACAGCAAAAGCCTTATTCAATATATATAATAAAAAGAATTCTCGAATCAATTTATATGTTAATTAAAACTAAATTCCTAATATGGAATAATATCAGCATTAACTACACTAATTTTTGTTTTTAAAGCGGCTGCGGCTGCTTTTACGAGCAGTAGGAGAACTGAACTGCGATAATTTCGAAAACACGACCATACGATTTGTGTGCAACCGAGTAAAATCTTCGTGCCAATCTTACATCACTTCCGATCTATGACTCTCTTTCCCTTATTGCCAAACTTTTAGGCGTCCCACAAGCAGCCACTGTTATCGCCTCCATCAATCACATCTCCTCCGAAAATGCCTCCATTCCCACCACCTCCCAGGTCGTGGTTCCCGTCAACTGCTCCTGTTATGCCCGTCAATATTACCAGCACAACGTCAACTACACACTCAAGCACGGATACGAAACTTCACGGTGGCCAACAACACACCAAGGCCTCACCACTTGCCAGTCCTCGATATCTCAGAACCCCTATGTTTTTCTGAATCTGACCGCGGGACTCATTCTCCAGAAACCCCTGAGGTGTGCTTGCCCAACTTCCAACCAGAATGCTTTAGGGGTTAAATACTTGCTCACCTACATGGTCAACTGGGCAATTCCATCTCTTACAAGTTGCAATCCCCGGTTGTTCGGTGTCGACCATCAGAGGCTGTTTGACGCAAACATGCTGTCGTCCTCCAGTGTCATTTTCCCCTTCACTTCTGGTTCCTTTGACCGCTGAGACCACCAAAAGTGAACATATCGGCAGTCCCTCCGCTTGCCCGACCTCGCAGACTCCCATTGCACCCCCCACAGTTCTTCCGATCACAATCGGGTGCATGCGGGTGTTGGGATAGGTGCTGATTTGCTCGTTCTTGTATTTGCGATCTTTGGATTTCTGTTTTGGTACCGCAAATCTCTCAGTACAAGCCTGTCTCCACTTCAAAACCCAACACACTGCCAATCTTTTAAGGGCGATGCAGCTGCTGTCAAGGTCATGAAAGGGGATGTCTCTAACGAGATTGACATTTTGAAGATGATCAATAAGTCCAACGTCATTAGCTAGGCTCTCTGGTTTCTGCGTACATGAGGTCAACACTCACCTTGTTTATCAGTTCACAGAGAATGGCTCTCTCGCTGATTGGCTTCTATCTAACAACAAATACCGAAGCCTTGCATGGAAGCAGATAATTCAGATTGCCTACGACGTGGCTGATGCCCTCAATTACCTTCTCAGCTACACCAACCCTCTCTATATCCAGAAAAACTTGAAGACCAGCAATATTCTTTTGGATGCCAATTTGAGAGCCAAGCTTGCTGATTTCGGGCTGGCAATAACTCTGGAAAATGACCAAGATGGTGGATTTCAATCGACAAGGCACGATAGTGGGTACTCAAAGTTATATGGCCCCTTGAATACATCAAAAATGGAGTCCGCCCCAAAATTAGATGTTCTTGCATCTGGGGTTGTTATGTTGGAGCTCTTATCTGGGAAGGAAGCAGCTACAGCCGCTATTGAAAAGAGTTTAGGTGATGAGTTGCTCTCTGTAACGATAGTGCGTGTGCTTGAGGTAGACAACGTGAGAGAGAGACTCTCTGGCTTCCTATACCCCTTGGATCTAGCCTTCCCAATGGCCCAGCAGGCTAAAAGCTGTGTCTATCATGATCTCAATACAAGAGCTTCAATTACTCAAGTTTTCATGATATTGTCCAAGTTCCTCTCGTCTTCATTCGACTGGGATCCATCCGATGAGCTTGATCGCTCTACGTGTTTAGGCTAGGGAAGCTAGATCAACAACAGCACGTTTCATGCCAACGTATTAACTAATATGTTTTATCAGACATGCAACTGCACAATGAAACACTGCTTTCTTAACACACCATGAACGTCATTGTCACTGTCGTCTTACAAGCTGTGTATACAATGTTGTTCCAAAAACATTTCCGAAAAATGGATCCCCATTACCAACTGCACGATTTATAATGGCCCCTCTTGAGCTTCTCCGGTGACTAGAATCCAACTTTGAGGTTCCAACATGTAAAGTACATTCCAATCATTGGGTTTTTAAACCGGAAGGAAACAGCAAGATATCATAATTTACAGACAATTCAATCAGTGATGGTAATTCATATAATTGTCAAAAGTTGGTGACGCCATATGATATGAGAGAAGGATTTTGCCACACTGCCATCTTTTCCAATCGTGCATCTTGGAGGAGCATGCATCTCATTCCATAAGCTTACGCAGGATGTTCCAATATCTCAAAGAAGACGGATTTGTATGGATTGCCCGAAGAACCCATTTAAGTGGGCTTTGACATAATTCCACCGTGGATGGAGTTTTAAACCCAGCTTCTGATTGTATTGAAAGCAAATGCATTTGAAAGAAGAGTTCTGCAGGTCTCATTTCTGTAAAAACATGAAGCATATCAGAATAACCATGTATATGCAGGTGTGTGTTAAACACCCACTAACAGTTGATTAATCAGCACTCGGAAATAATATGCAACTACCACCAGATACACAGCAAGTGACCATATCAATCTAACTGGGCCTTCTGATCCATAATCTTTTGATGGGAACGAATGTAGTTTTTGGCAATTCAAAATCTTGAATAGGTATGCATGTTGTTAAACAACTAAAAAATCTTCTTATCTGGAATGGTTGAACCAGATTGAAATGCCGGGTAAAGTTTCCAAATGTACACAAATGCTGATCGTGACTTTGTATAACTGTAAAACCAATGCTAAAATGCGTTCAAATTTATATCAAAAGGCAACCATTAGAAGTTGTCACATGGTGCATTGGTATCCATATTTATTTGAGGAGAGATGAAAACCAAACTATCACCCGCTATATATCAGATACATTTCCATTTCGATTGCACTTTATAGCCTTCTGTAATGCATTTCAAAAAGTTTGGACATGGTGGAATTCTAGCACCAGTACACTACTAATAGCAGTGCCATTTGTTGCAAAATGAACTAGCAAGAAAATTGGCATTTCAGAATTATGTAAATAACAAAAAGATATTCAGTATCTTAAACAGTTCATACCTGGTGGCCAAGAATACCATTCAAAGCGAAGGTTCTTCTCCCAATTTTGCTTTGAGCCAAGGCTCCCTTCTGCTTGTGCTAACAGTAACGATACAATAGGCAAGGGGATGGTAGAAGTCGCATGAGCACTGGTGAGGCTACTTACAGCAAGAGATAAGTAATCAGAGCTACAAAACTGTCTGGCAAGCTTTATACATGCGACACCTGAAAGCATTAATGATTCAATTACAAGGAAAAATCAAAGGAAACAAACCAAAAATATTTAATCATTATGGTTAATTTCTTTGACAATTTTGAAAATTTGTTATAAATGCACCAGCCATCCCTATCAAGACACCCAAGAACTTTTAACATTGTGGGGTTATTTCATAATAAGCCGACAAAAATGCAGAAGTAATCAGGATAATTTCAGCTAAGTGTGATCCATATAAGTCAATAAATAACCAACTCGCCCAAATATCTAATAAGCAAAAGACAAGTATACTAAATAAAAGTTCACAGCATTTTCTGTCTTAAGGGAATTTTCAACATGATGCATTAATGTAATAGACCGCCAAAAACTCAATCTATTTGATGAATACCATGGCAGAGAAAAAGGCAGCTCTCAGAACTGGCCAGCGAACAAGCTTGCACAAGGGATTCTTCAGCTGAAAAGTACTCCTCCTTCCATAAAGATATTAATCCCAGAACCAAATTAAATACAGCTATCCACATATTCCATGAATTCTTGCACTCTTTCGAGCATTCCTTGAGGCTCAACACTGAGATTTTTGAATCACTTTCCACATTATACAGAGATTCAATAATTTTAAGACACATCCACCCTATATTATAATCTGTCTTCAGTTCTAGGCATCTTATATACTGTTGCTGGAGGTTTGTATAATCATCCACTGCAGCATAGGCACGACACAGCAGCAAGTGTCCAAAAAACAGGTAGTTATTAGGAAGCAAAAGTGATGAAGCATTTTTAGCATGTTTGATACAGCCTGCTATATTTCCACCTTGCAAACTGATCTCAGAAGCACAAAGCAAAAGCTGAAACTTTTGATATTGATAAGACATGCTTTCTCTTGAATAGAACTCATTGGAAAGCGCCACCAAAATTAAACGCTCAAGTATGGCACAAATTTTGCTAGGGAATCTCTCTTCCCGAGCCTTCTGTAGAAGATTAAGTATAAGCAAGTATTGAGCCCTATGGTTCCAAGGTTCTTGGCGCATGTATCTGCACATTGAAAACAAAAACAGGAGTGTTTACTCATTCCAATACAAAATAAATGGGTTAAAGCATATTTTTATAAAGGAATCTATCAAATCCCACAATTTATGCAAGTCACCACCAACACAAGCACAAAACAATACACATGCATGCATGGTGGTGGAACCGGACATTAAATTTTGAAGGCAGGCGACTTTGAATTGCATCCACTTCTTGAAATGTAACTTGGTTGATGTATTATCTGTCCTTATTCCTTTCTATTTATATTTTTCTTTAGACATGTTCTATCAATTCACTGATCTAAATTCATTTCTTGAACACAGGAGAATGCTTATTTGATGAATAAAAACTACATGTGTATTTCTTTTAGGAGGGGAACAAACTCCTCCAGTCTGTGCATGTAGGAAACAGCACTGTATATTTTCCAAAAAGCCACAGCAATATGAAAAGTTGAAAAAGTTAATGATTTTGTTTTCAACCTTCATCAAGTACAAAGATCGATTATTGAAAACAGAGAATCGTATTATAAGAATGACACAGAACAGTTACTATACTTCTGAAGTTCTTGGACAGCTCCAGGTCCATTAAGGCATTGATAACCACATGCCGGGTAAGAAAATTTTGGATCTTTATTGCCAATTGCATAGCAAGCAACTGCCCCAGCACCAAGAATTTCACATCCTGACTTTAAACCTTGCTTGCTTGCACAGTTAGGAGCTTCTGTGACGCAGCACCTACTAGCTACATGAGTTTCTTTCCATTCTTCACATGATAGCAAAAGATGACCGAGTAGATTCCTGTTGAGAGAGGTACAACAAGGATACAAAAAAATTATAACTAATGATACTGCTTGCTGAAGCTTGGATAAGCAATCATAACATTCAAAAACCTTCAAAATGTTTAGGTGGATAAAATTAGGAAAGATGTCCATGATGCATAAAAGTATATAGCTAATTTGACAATGTGAAATCAAACAAAACACAATATAATGAATTTCCAAAAATTCTATGCAATCAAGGAAAATTGCAAAATTTTGTCAGTTTCCAAAATTTCCAAAAATATAAAAAATATTTTACACAAACTGAATGATGGGGAAACCAATTACGTGTGGAATATGCTCTAACTTGTGAGACTGTGAGTTCACATATGAAACAACCAAGGAAATCATAATGTAGAATCTATGACACATAATTGGAATAAAAGAAATTGTTGCTTTTATTACCAAATTCATGCATACGGACCATTGTACATGCTAGAATGTGGATACTGACAAAATTTATTATAGACTTTAATAAACTCAATATTATTAGAAAATATTATAAATTCAAAATTTTCTTTAGATAACCAAATATTCCATTCATGAAAAGTAGTAATAAACTCAATACATGTATCACAGATGGATATTTGATCATTAGGTTTCAGCCAAATAGCTTAAATCTAAATGTAGGTTGCACAGGAGAACAGACAACAACAGCATAAACTAGAGTTCTTGAAATATCTTAAAAGATAATGCACAGTAGTAGTTTCAATATCTACCTAAGCAAATTACTATTGGGGTAACTGTGAACAGCTTTTTTAATGTGGCTAATTCCACTCTGAAATCCAAGGCAATAATCTGATCCATGTTTAACCTGCACAGCCCACCGACATAAGTATGCATCGGTAAATGGCATAGCCCAAAACAAGCAAACTCCCTGTTCAAATATAACATCAGATGTTCAAGTAGCAGCAAAGAAAATAAAAAATTTACCAGCTTAGCAAGAGCTGTTAAATAGTGTTTTTCAATGATCTCATCATGGGATAAAAGAGAGTAGTGACTGCTTGAAACAGCCTGTGCAAGCCGATTACTGCGATCAAGAGCATGAATGGCAGATGCTACAATCCAGACTTTTGTACTCTGGAGAAATTCTTTTGGCATTTTCAGAATGCTGGAAACTGCCAAATCCAGTCCAGAAATGTAATACAGCATTCTGCAGATAAAACTAACAGAAGCTGCTGCAAGTGCCTGTTCCATTGCTGAAACACTGGAAGCCAGATTTCTTACCACAGAGAGCGCATGGTCATTCTCACCAAGTTGCCATAAACAGAAAGCATATATCTGCATACCTTCTGAATCAAGCATACCTTAAACAAATAAAAACTGATCACATAAAAAGGTCCAGGGTTTAATTCAACAGTATGATCACATTAAATAAACAATATAAGATTGCTAACAGGGATCTCATAAAAAGAGGCTTCTCATTACGCTTATTGTTTACTGAAACTGCTATTGTTTCACACTTTTAACTTGGCCATAAATTATAAAAGTTAGGAGAATTCATATATGTTATTAAAAGCATTAACGATATTGAAGAAGCCATACATCACTTCACTCCTTTCTTGCATAAGATACTAAAGTAAGCAAAATAAAAGAAAATAAATACAAGTACATGAATGCTAACCAGAACCGAACCTTTTTTTCTCAAACTTTCACATTCTTGTACAGCATCAGCAGCATACCCAGCCTGCACCAAATAAAGCCTTTTGCTAAAGAAAGGGAAAAAAATATAATCACAAAATTTACTCACATCATGCACAAAGCAAGAAATCTTTGAATAAGATGTAAATACTTTTCCAGGTCGACAAACGCAAGTCCAAAAATACAAGCAGAAATATAAATTACCTTACTCAGAGATCGTGCCAAATTAACTGCTATCTCTTGGAAACGAGATTTTGATGTGTCGCCTGAAGAAATGTTGATTGCACAGCGTGCTAGACGAAACGAAGTAATAGCAGCCTGATACTCAGATCGTGCCTCACAAACTAGACCGTGCAAGTTATGAGTTTCAGGATAGTGAGGGGCTTTCTGGACTGCCTGCCGGATGGCTCCAAAAACCTGTAGAAGCGACAGCTTCCTAAGCAAGTTGCCCAGTTGATTTGAAATACAGATGAAAACATATTTCTTCAAAAGAGGCAAATATCTCATGTGTAATTAGAAATTATAGTACCTGTGAAGACGCAAGGCTCCCTGAAATCAAAGCAAGTTTAGCAAGACCAATTTGGAACTCTGCGACCTGTCAATCAAAGCAATGATTTGAACAGATCATGCCACTGCAATGCGATAACTACCATAACCAAGTAGCATTAAAGGATGTGCAACTCATACATTAAATGCAAAATTCCTTTCTCTTAAAGCATATTCAAAGAGCATAAAATTATTAGATGTTTACAGGAAGTATCTGCACAGCTCGTGAACAGCTCTCGAAAGCCTCCTCTGGTGTCAACTCCCTGAATTACAATGCACCATTTGTGTTACGTAGGGATTTATATCACCATAAAACCATGCATTTAATACTATACAATTTAGGAACCTACCTAATTTGACTATCAGCTGACATGCCTGCCCATGGCAATGAAAGTGAAGGATCTATACTTCTGCTGCAATCAAATGCCAACCTTGCCAAGTTCTTCTCTCCTTCTTCTCTGTAAAGCTGTATAGACCAGGAATTTAGGAATTTTTTTGACATTGCCACCAGTATCATATATATCCAGATTTTTCAGTATTTATAATGCCAATTGTGCCAAAGGCCCCAAGCTGGGGAATTCACATGGCATTCAGGCAAGTGCAAAACTATGGGAATGTTTGTAACTCCAGAGTCAGGCTAATGTAGCATGTACAAGGCAACAAAATGGTTTCATGAGCGTAACAGTATGTTTTATTAGAAAAGAAGTAAAGTCCAAACATGATAATGGAACCACATGAGAAAGAGAGCGGAGAGGGGGGATCTAATTATGAGATTTATGCAAGTACCTTCCCAAGATATGCCCAAGCAACAGCTAAGGAGACATCCAATTGCAATCCCCTGATCAAGGCATGCTGTCTCAAGGCATTATGACCAGATAAACATCCCAGTGCCACCCAGAACTCATAATTGTCACCCTCGAGTAACAAGGCCCCCAGAACCATCTTTTCCGATAGCTGCCTGGTGAAAACAATAGTAAGTTCAGAGAGAAAATTTATGGTAAGAATAGAAGATAAACAAAACAATATAAACCCAAATCATACCAAGGATGCTGGTCATGCCCATAATTCTCATTCATAGAAGAAATGAGATCTGAAGCAATTCCAATGTCAATATAAAGGTTAGCTTGCCATGGAGCCAAGTGCAGAGCACGTTGGTACGACCTTTTGGCAAATGTGGAGGCCAAATAGCAAGTTTGCTTCCAGGTAAGGATGGAAGCATGGAAAGTCTCAACATCAAATTCTACACTCTGGTCATCTTCCATCCAAGGAAAACACTTTGCATAGTTAAGCTAGCAAGGAAAGAGACATGCCTGAATTATTAAATTTGGTAAACAAACCTGGATATTGAATTAGGGTGCAAAACACATTGCAAACATATTTTACCAAAAAACAGCATGTGCAAAAGTTCTTTAACAAAACAAATGACAAGAGACTAATTCAAATAGCCTATCCTCCTCTCCCACGCTCTACTTCCCAGGAAATTCCATAAAAGGTATCATCATTCTCTTACTCAACAACAAGCAATGCAGTAGCAGAGGTGGGCAGAACTACATTCACAACAATGATACCACTACCAAACAAAAATATATAACAATGAAAGATGTTGGTGAATTCAGAATTTAAAGCCAAACAGTTTGCACACATCTCAAACTAGTAAATTCAAACTTTAAATTACTCTGATGAAAAAAGTCCATCTTTCATTTTTACTTGGTCAGCGGCCAGAAATTAGTGGTATTTAAATTTGAAATCAGTAAATATGAACGAAGTAAGTATTATTGAACGGTTGAGGCATTAAAGAGGCGGAGACTGGTGAAGTTTAGAGAGGCTCACCTGAATGTCACCATGCAATTTCCAGATACATGAAAAATTTCCAGCCAGCTGAGCAATTTTATCGGCAACCTTGCACGCATCCTGTGGTCGTTTTAGGAACCAAAAGTTAGATATTTTCATATTGACATCACAAAAATGTCCGAGACACGATTATTTGAAGTCATGCTGACCAACCTCTAACAATGAAGCTCCCCACCTAAATGCACCCATATTCATACATTCCTTTGACCAAGCAAGGAGTCCAGAAGCTAACCCATAGTTTGCAGACACATTTTGAGGTGAGATCTCCAAAGCTCGCTGAAACTGCTCAACTCCCTTTTTGCAGAAGACCGCATTATCACATATCATCAATCACCTCCAAATAAATAAAGGAATTTTGTATTGAAGGAGACACATAAATGAGACACGTCTTTTCTCACAAGCATGATTAGATATAATTAATGATATGTTTTATTAAGAAATAAATGCATGCAAAAATAATGCCTCAGCGCATTCTATTCTAATAAAAGATGTAATAAGCCATCAAGTTGAAAGGTCTATGCGTGTTCATTCTCCAGCTGTGGAAACGTACTTATATGAACATAAGAAACTGAGCACTGTGAAACCTCAGTAGTTCAGGTATTGAAAATTAAACAAAGGAAGAGTACCTTTCGGAAATTTCCGAGCGTCAAGAAGATATTTCCACTTTGAATGAGAGCAAAAACTCTCCTATCCTCCAACTCAATGGCTCGTCCATAAGACTGGTTAAATTGTTGTGGCGAGTAGGACAGTCAGTGATTACGGGCATTATTAATTTGAAAATGAAATCACAAGAGTGTAGAGTCAAACAGTAGGAGAAGGGTACGAAGAGGAAGCGTACCTTAGTAGCAGCAGTATACATGCCAAGTTTCTGGTAGGCAAGACCCAAAGCCTTTATAGATAGAAAAACGAGATTAAATATAATGGTAAGGAAAAGCAGGTAAACTGAAAAGGAAGAAAAAGACAGGGTGTGGAAGACGAACATACTTCCCATAAATCAGGAGAGGTGGGAAAACCTCGAATGGCATGCTGAAGAGTATGAACAGCTTCAGAGCATCTATTATGGTGGAGGTGAATGTAACCCAGTCTCCTGAAAGCCCAAAAGGCTCTTGGTGATTTTTGAGAGGCTTCAGTGCAGAGAGAGAGCTCCAGGGTCTCCTTTCCAGTCTGGTCCAAAATATCACAAACTGCATCTCCGCTTTGAGAATCGTCTGGGTTGAGGGAGACAGCCCTCTGGTAGCATTTGAGAGCCCTGACCTTCTCCTTCTCGTAGTAATAATGACCCAAATATTTGAAAGCAGTTGCATTCTGAGGGTTCAGTTTCACTGCTACAACAAAATGTTCTGCTGCCTTCTCCTTGCATTCGCATCTTTCCCACAAATACACTGCCTGCAATCAATCGATGCATCATTATTTTCTTGAAAAGCTTCTGACCAAGTAGAAAAATTAAATGAAAAAACTGATAATTACGAGGTTGAATCGAAGAGAGGGGTCATCAGGATTGGCTTCTACTGACTTCTCTAACTCTCTCAACTCCACAACTGCAGCTCTTTGCTTTTCTAAATCTTCTTCTTGTTCTTCTCCCTGAAACGAATTAAGGCAACCGTCAAGTTCTAATTACAATTGCTATTATCTCTCGTATTCTGCTTGGAGCACGAGAGAGACCAATCAAATACAGACCGATTTCAGCATTTTGGGAGGAAAACCCTAAACCCCTCTTTACGCTACGTTCGTCTTCTTTCTTCACTCTCTTTGCTTTTCACTCGCTGTGCCTGTACCTTAACCTATACGGGAAAAAAATATATTCCAGAGAGAACAAAAGAAAGGAGGTTTTATGGTTATGCCACGTCAACATCCAGACCGCCCGATTTTTAATGAAAAATGATTTTTCTTTTCTTTTTCGTTTGTTATGATAAAAAATAAAATAAAATAAGCGAATTTTTGAGCGTGTTACGAACAAACTCTTCTTAATTCATACCTTTGAATTAAATTTAATTATAATTTATCATAGTTTTTATGGTTTGAAATACCTGACAATGTTCACTATTTTACTCTTAATTTAGAAATATTTTTTTTTATATAAATTATTACTTTTTGTTACAGTGTTTATTTAAAATAACATAAAATGTATGTATTTTAAAGAGAATAAAAGAATTAGGTTAGCAAAACCGCCAAAAATAAAAAGAAAGAAAGATTCAGGTAAAAAACAAAAAAAAAAACCGAAATGCAATGAAAGATTAACAACATACCATGTAAGAAATAAAAGCACTGTGACAAGGACTGGTGCCAAGTAGAGGGAAAAAAAAGAAGTTATGTTGCCAAGAGTTATTGGAAGAGCAGAAAAAAATAAAGTTCATTATGTTAACACGTGTATATTTTCTTATTAATAATTTTAATTTTAATTTTAATTTTAATTTTAATTTGAAGAGAGATTATTGTGGCAAATAAGAGGATCTCCTTTCGATTTAGTTTTATATATTTTTTATAAATAAATCTTGTTTTATTTAGAATTTAAATTAATATTTAAAAAAAATCAAATACGTGCACCCTAGCTACCTACCACTTCACTGGAAATAAATTATCTTGAGGCGGAGGTTGAGACCACTTCATAAGAAACATGAAAAGAGATTAAAAATATAACTCGTCCTTTTGTTTTAAGGTTTTATATATTTGATTAATGCTAAAGGATAGAATAGGTATAAATTAAGGTGTAAAAAAGAAATAAATTACGTGTTTGGCTAATAAAGATAAAGAATTTATTGGTGGAATTTTTTTAATCATTTTAAAACAGAAAAAACACGTGAGCATATCATCATGATTATTTTCATATTTGCTGTCTCGAACCAAAGTACTGTAGCTAAAAGCAATGACAAGGCAGTAGGTAGAGGTATCCGAAGTGGAAGAGATCTGTAATTAATGTAATTGATGGCATCTAAAGGCACTTCACATAGTCTCACCGACCAGCTTCTTCCGAAACAAATATCAATGAAGATAGATAAGGAGAAAATAAAAGGTTTACGCTGATATTATGGTAACACAGTACTACTGATAAAGGGAGGGTTGGTCCTGTGCTGTTATTTGGTAACTTGTGCAATCACACTGCTTAACGAGTTGGCCTGCTCCTTGGCCGTCTCCACCAACGAATCCTGCGTTCAAGATTCATTCATCAAGAACAAAACATGTAGGGTTATTATGGTGTGAGAGATCGAAGCAAGGAGGACATGTATACATGTGTGCACACCAGCCGTATCACTGATCTCTTGCTTGACTCTTGAAGCTCACCGGCTATCAAGATTTCGTCCAGAATATAATACGCCTGCACGCACGCTCTGCCGTGTTATTTCCTTAATTATTCTCTCAGCTTTGGAATGTTTAAGATCAATGTACAACTCCCTCCACACACTTTTCTTTGTTTTAATTGGCACATTAATACAGAAGATTTATACCACCACTTGTCATGATGTGATAATGTTTTCAAACCAAAAACCATGCCTGCCAGCATCTCTAAACACACACTTAATCGATGAGATGAATCTTCATAATGTGCTAGTTAAAACAAACAATGAAGTGTCAAACGAGCTGTAAATCAACTCTAACTATAACGATGCCAGACCCATCATTCTATTTAAAAAGATTTGTTTTTCTTTACAAAAGATATCGATTTCAAACCTCTAACTATGACGAAAAGGAAAAACGAAGATGAAGAGAATGTTACCTTGTGGAAATTGAAGATCAAGTCCAATTCACAAACCTGATAATTAAGAAATTATACAAGAGGATAGGAGTAAATGTTTCTAGTACGTAGTATGCATGCGTATATAAAAATTCACTCGGTTCAGGTAGCTAGGAGCTAGTTAGCCAGCCAGCAGGCTTGCTTACACTGCCAAAATAACGATCCAGTATCTCCACATAATGATGAATGATATCAAGAACCTCCAGTTCGTTGTCTTTCTCATCAACACACATGCAGAAATAGAGGCCAGCATACCTGCACACGCATCGGCTTAATTTCATAAATCACAATTACCAGTACAGTCTTAAGATCATAATAACATTCTGCGAAACATATATATAACCTTCTATACACAACCCTAAATCCTCTCCACTCCACGAAGTTGCAAAGCTTGGGACCCCGATTTAGAATTATGCCACTCAGCTCTCGGATTACCTGTCCAGTCCTTAACAAATTGAGTTTTGCATCCATGATGATCGGTACTACCTAATTCAAATTAACGTGTATGTATAAAAAACAATGTGTCTATCATAACACTACCGATCGAAGGAGAAGTTATTGTATGTAATAGCTGGTTACCTTAGATCTTTCAATCAGAGTATAAGGGGAATACCATTTGGCCAACCTCACCTTTCCCTGGCGACTAACAAGAAGCACGAAGTGAATCTGGAAACCAACAGGCTAATTAATTAATGCCTAGACAAGTAGTAGATGCACTCTGTGTAAACACTCAATACCATTTGAACCCTTTGATTTTTCGTGTTTTTTCTTTCCATTAATGGCACTCCAGGTAAGATAGACATGATCTAACGGATCAATTGCATATTCAGAATTGAACAAGAAACAGAAACAGATTGCGTTAATATTCTTCTAAAATAATAGCAACGTCGTCCTTACCATTGTGAAACTTGTAGAGAACAGAACACCCAAAGAGAATCTGTTAAATTTCAATCCCTGTCGATTATAGGTAGAGCAACTGAGATCAATAATAATAATAACGGTGTGCAAGAACGTAGCCCATTTTTAACGGGTCTTTCCTCGAGAAAAGGAGTTAAAAGGCGGTCCAACCAAACAGGTGGCTCCCTCTCCACTCATCTTGTAAATGAATGAATATCGGTCCCTCTCCGAGTTAACTAGGAACATGGGAGGAGAGCCCGGTCAAGGCAATAATTATTCCATTCCAAACACAGCCTTGTGCCAGCCAACCAATTTCCCAACCGACCGATATATTTAAAAGTCAATACTGCTAGTGC
>Ga0325410_1004929_pt1 | contig 14856 bp, 8 predicted proteins | sample PopdelMetagenome_16_FD_206182 | JGI IMG/M metagenome (GOLD analysis project Ga0325410, IMG submission 206182) | Populus deltoides microbial communities from Bellville, Georgia, United States - Xylem-PdIQD-R3 | ecosystem: Host-associated > Plants > Phyllosphere > Stem > Wood/Secondary xylem... | reverse complement strand
TCATGGACTACAAACAACATGCTTATATTGCATAAAGAATTACAGTTTTTCTCCATTCACTAATTGTAAGTATGATTATTCACATTCAACTTTTGGCTTGGAACTTCAACTAATCTGCTTTCAATCTCAAAAGGAATGAAGTAAAGCAAAAGACTTATGCTTTGATTTTGAACTCTTTTCATAAGAATATTTAAAACAATTTCCTTTTCATGAATTTCTCCAAGAATCAAATGAAGAAGTGATATAGCTTCAGGCTCATTAAAACAGCCACAACTACTTCAGCAAATCAACTCAAGGGCCATGTAATAGAATATTGCACTGAATTAAAAATGCATTGATATAGGGCAAGAAAGTAATACTAACCAAAACATCCTACTAATACCAAAAAGTACTGCTATTTCTAATAGACGGAACGAAATAGGTCAAATTAAATTCAGACATGATGCATCTTAATTACCATGGCTGAGAAAAGTTATCCATTAAAAAAAACCTCTACAAGCTCACCAAAAAACATCAAGAAAACCCCTTTCCTAGCTTCTGAATCGCACAAAACATCTTCCTTCTAGACCCAACAGCATTGATCCCCATATCCTTCAAATCCTCCAATGTCAACTTTGGCAAAACCTCATCATCCACCTCATGAATCTCAAAAACTGGTGCGTATCTCCCTAACCCTAAACTATTCAGCCAAATCCTCACTCCGTCCTCCCCTCCACCACCACACCTCCCAATATTCCTATAATCTCTCATATCATTATCAGATGGACCTGATAAATCAACACCGTCGTGACGATAATCATGATTAACATTACGATCATTCCTCCCCCTAATTACCCTCCTATAGCAATGCACTTCCCTCCCATTCCTCTCATTCCCATCTTCCAAATTATCAAGTGGATCACGAATTCGGCTTTGTTCTTTCAACAAAGTCTCTGAATTCTCAACATCAAATTCTCTACAATCCTCCTCCTCCTCCTCCTCCTCCTCCTCGTCGTCGTCGTCTTCACCACCACTGTATTTCTCCTCCCCTTCACCACCATTACCACCTCCACCACTACTATCATCAAATTTAGACACCCAGTTAGACCTAACTCGCTTTGCACTAACATTCAAAGACCCTCTCTTTTTCGAAGAATGATTAACTCTCCAACTCCCAATTGCAACACTATCCAAATTAATATCATTATCCCCATCAAGGATTTCATTAAACTCACTTAAATTCGTTAAAGCTCGAGTCTTTGATGATTTACTTGCCTCTTTAAAACCCAAACTCTGTTGTTGTTGTTGTTGTTGTTGTTTCCATTGCTTGTTACTGTTGCTGGCAGTTCTACGGTGGTGTTGGGATTCATAAAGCTGGTCTCCACCGCCTATCTCGCCTAATCGGACACTTGGCCTCCGCTGCCTCTTTGACCCCACAGTTTCCGATGATGTTAGTGCCCCTCCTCCACCTCCGCTGCTACCGCCGCCGCCACCGTTGTTTGGATGGGTCTCAGGTGGGCGTATCTCTGCCATTTCAAGATGGGAGTTTGAAAGACTCGTATTAAAAAAAAACTTAAAAATCAAAACTTTTCTTGATCTTTAGGGTTTGCTTTTGTTTATGTATTTCTTTTATGTGGTTGATTAAGAGAGGGGGGGGGGTTGTGAGGAGAGTGAACTGTAGAGTGGAGAGTTAATGAGTGAGAGTGTGTCAAATGGGTTTGCTGGGTGTTTGACGCGTGTCTTGATATAGATTGGTGGGGTTCCAGGAAGGAGCCATGTGGACGAGGAAATGGTAATTAGTGAATGTAAAACACGTGGTGTTTTTTCATTGTTTTCTTCTAATCATCATGGAATTATTCAACTATTCGCATGTAAAACACGAGGTAATTTTACTCTGTTTTTTAATAAAAATATTAAATCCATTATAGAAATAATTTATAAATTTTATATTATTGTGAAAGGACAAACAACGATTCTCGTATTCTTAATAGGTGCGGATAAGACCATAATTATTTTGAAAGTAAAAAAATTTATATTTTAAACTTTTTGATATTGTAGATTAAATATAAAAAAATTAACTTGATTTTGTGTTTCTCGAAACTGTATTTTATTTAATAATACAGAAACAAATATATATTGATAAAATCAAGTATCAATTCAAAGACTTAAACATTATTTTTTAAACAAAAATTCATTATTATCTTAAGAAAAAATTTAAAATAAAATATTAAGTCATAATATTTTGTGTACGGTTACAAAAACAATATTGATAAATGTAATAGAGTTAAATAAAAAAAATATATTAAAGATTTTAAAAAACATAAATTTTATGTTAATAAAATATTCATGAGTTTTTTTTCATATTAGGTATATTATTAAAAAAAATAAAGTGAAAATCCACATAAGAACCTATAGTATTATTTGTGAAAGGTGACAAAATTGAATAATATTTCTTTATAGTGTATTTACTTCTAAATTCATAAAAAAATCAGTTTTATTGTTTAAAAAAAATGAGAGAATTAAAATTGATAATAAAACAAAAAACAAGAATTTTTTTTTTTTACTTTTGAGAAAATGAGAGAACAAGTCACTATCGTGGAGGAGAGGGCAAATTATCAAATGTTGAAATTCTAATAATAAAAAAAGATATATTTAGTGTCAATGAGTTGTGATGCTAGAGGGGGAGTTCTAAGTTTTTAAATTAAAAAAAATTATAATACTTGAAAACCTATCCATAACATTGCCACACGTGACATACATGCTTTTTTCTAGCTAGAAACTAGCCTAGAGGCCAAGGTATTTAGCTATTTTTATGAGCCTTTATTTGTTTTAATTTTAATATTAATTTGTTTAATAAAATAATAAAAATTATTTTTAGGATATTAATTTTAATTTATGTTAGAAAAAGTTACATGAATAACAAAAGCGGCTTTTGACAACAAATGTTTTTTTTTTGGTTCTATAATTTTATTAGTATATTTTATAATTATATGATTAGTTAAAAAATAAATTTCAAAAACTTTTTCATGATAATGTGTGAGCAATATATTATTCTTTTTTTTCTTAATATACTTGCGTCAAAAATATAAAAAGCTAAGTTTTTCTTTTCTAAAACTTGCTTTTACAGTTCTAATAAACTGTTATTTAAAAAACAATAAATATCACTAAATAGGGTTATATATGTCTCAAAAGGTTATATTAAAAAAAAATTATACTAGAAAATTATTTTATTTCAATGAAATTTAAATTAGTACTCTTGAAAAAAAAAGAGGGATTATTTTCACATATAAATAGATAACAAAATTTAAGAGCTCACCATGAGATAAGATAACTATATTCACCTCTGATTTAATTTTTAATTAGAATTTTTAATATTTATTGCATGCATATAATTTTAAATCAATTTTATTAAAAGCACATCTTGATGCACCAAAACACATTTTCAGCTCCTGCACATTTTTTATTTAACTATACCCATCTCATTCTTTTCATATCCAAGTCGATGCTTCCATAAGAATTTCGAGACCTAGCAAAGAACTAAAGCCTATGGCTAAAACACAACACTGGATCTCCTTACAACACGTTACATGGGAAATGGGAATTCGAAGAAATTAAGAAAAGTGTGTTCTACTCTTTTGTCATAGCTACTCTATTGAAACATCAGGAATTTGCCAAGAATCCGCAAATATGCAACACTAGAATACATAAATGTCCTTCTGTTTTCCTTGTTTAGTATCATCAAAACAACTGAGAGACATATACAAGAGGCATGGTCCAATCCAATTACAACAGAAAATGGCTTGACATAAGAGAAGAAATGATTAAGGGGTCAAAGGGCAAAATGATAGGGAGATGCTATTAGTTAAAAGAACAATGAAGCTACGCGTAAAATTAAAATTCTGAAAAAAATGATTTTCACCTACATTTTGTGTTGCCTTCTGACTCGAACCAAAATTTTGTTGAACAGAGCAATTGAAGTACAGCAGCTAGTGAGTGGTTTATATTGGCCAGTAATTTAACAAATTCACCACCTATTTCGGTGTAACTCTAGCTTTCTTTGATTCAATCTTTTGGCAGTGTGCAAAGGAGACCATGTCCAGGATGGTGCTCCAAAGGATACATGGTTGTGCCTTTAACGAAATTTTGATGATCCACAGCAGCCTTTCTGAGACCAGAGATAGATGTAGACTTTCTTTTTGCTACCTTCTTTCTAATGGAGCATGCACGTAGTGGGTCTTCAGATCCTGCTCCAACCCTCCTACAACACAAATAATGTGCAAGAAAGAAGTTATTAATTGATGAAGATGTTGCCACTTCAACAAAAGGAACACACTCAGAATATAGATCTCTATCATCAATGCACATGAATCAATGATGATTCAACATCCCTATAGTAATGAGAAGCCACATGTTAATCCTATGATGAGAAGGCAAGCAGCTTTGCAAAGTTCCCTTGCAAAAAACCATGAGCTAATGCGTATCTTTCCTCAATCAAATAATTCCTTCTTTCTCAGGTTGAATAGTTTAATTTTAACACAGCCAACAGTACAACACCCTTTGCATGACAACCATTGACTTCAACAATTGTACGTGCGTGAATGACAGTAACAAATTTTACTCATCCATTTGATGAAAATTGTTAAACTTCAAGGTTGTATGGTAACAAATTTTACTCGTCCATAGATGAAAATGGTTAAACATCAAGATAACTAATAGTTGCTAAACTTTGCACACATCCCTGGCCATTGTTTTGTAACAGCATGATTCAAGTCATATTTCTGGCAATTTAATAACAACTGATGAAACACAACTAAATGAGCAACAATGGTACCTCAACAATTTCTCTGATGCAATTCTAGCAGCTGTAATTGTTCTCTGGCTTGGTACCGAATGGACAACACGGTTGGGATCAGCTCGCATAGGGGAATGGATTTTGATAAGCTTAATAAATCACAAACAAAAGGTATCAGACTACTAAAGAAATCCACCAACAACAAATTACAGGATTTCACTTGTTAAAACATCTAATGATTCAAGTTTGGAAGCCTAGCATTTAATCATATTCGAAGCCCAACAGAAAGTTATTAGTTAAAAGGGTAAGAAGTAAGGAACTGTACTCGAGTCAAACCATCCATATGGAATGCCATGCGACATCAAATGGTGACTTTATGTCCTTAAGGTTGCAATATTAGGACAATTAAAAGATTTTGTCCTAAAAAAAAGAAGGAAAAAAGAAAAGAAAAGGAAATTTAGAGTTCATGTGAACTTACACCCAAGCACTCCATCATCTGGTAGTAAGCTCTTCCATGAAGAGGAGTGTGACCTTGCCTGGATTCTGAGAAATATCTTGTCCTGAAATAACAGAAGGTTACCTGGTCAGGTTCCATAATAAAATTGTGGGAAGAACTCTTTGCAAGATATAAGCATTGAAACATTTTTATACCATTCTTTGTATCCTGGATCCACAGTGAAACCATACATATCAACTGACTCACAGATAGAGAGAGCAAATTCAAGAGCCTTGAGTCCAGTTCCTTTAGCTGCTGATCCAAAAGATGCACCTAGCATGAGATATACAGGATTGTTTATCGGAACTTCCTACATAAGACAAAAGGAAAAGTCAAGCCAGCAAAAAAAGCAGAAGAGAAAGGCCCTTCTAATTTTCATTAGACAGTTCTCTTAAAACAGTAAACAGGTATATTTATATAACTCTACTCACTGGACAGTTTCCTGACATTTATAAAATTCTACACAAAATAACTGATAAGAATGAAACTTGATTGAGGCAAGTCTTCATAACCATATGGCAGGGTGGATTATGGTGGCACTTTGAAGGCCAAATAACATAATTAAAGGACAGATAATCCAAGTATAAAGCTCGAACAGAGCATAAAACCAAGTCTTGGAGTAGTTCCATAAAGTAAAAACAGTTCCAGTACACATTACAAGGTGTTGCATGCAAAATCTTCATGAAAAAGGCTAGCTAAAGTCATAAGGTTGGAAAGAAATTGCAGTGGCATCAATTTTGTTCAATTGATACTAGCTTAATGATTTTGCACTCAAAACAAGATGAAGGCTAACTAGATCGCTATGCAGATTGTTTTTGTAAAGCATAGATTCCAAAGATTTGCATGCATTCTTTTGCAAGCCATAAACTGAAATTCATCAACAAATTTTAACTTTCTGTGTAAGGTCAAATTTCCAAAATAAAAGGAACATTTGTTAAGAGACTATATTGGCTTCCATAAGAACAAGTTTTGGTGAAAGATAAAACTTGGAGAAAGAAACTGTAGGTAAAAGAGAAGAGAGAATACAAACCCGAATCATCTTGTTCATAATGTCATGTATTGTTGTTTTAATCATCAAGACCTCCTTTCTTGTTTCTGTAGGATTCATAATATCAGTATTTTAGCAATACATGAAAGGCATGGTAAGAAGTAGACTAGTGCACATACCATCTAACTCTACAACTTTATCAAGGGCTTTAGCAGATCCCCTGTTAAGAAGACGAAATGAACTTTTCTTGCCCACGTACTCTGTATAATTCTGCAATAACAAAATAACAAAAAAAAAAACATGTCAACAAGATTTAAAAGGTGGGAAAAGCAACTAGATTGCTGACAAAAAAAAAAAAAGAAGGAGAAGAAGAGGAACCTCACCTTGATTGGGGCACCATTTTCTCTAATTACAACATCATAATCATCAATTTCCTTTCCAAACTTTGTTTTTAAAAGATCTCCAGAATTACCAATGACAGCACATCGATCAAACTGCCTTGGAACATATGGTGGTGTCTCAGGGAGTACTAGTGATAGTTTCTCCAAGCATAAAGTTTTGTTCTTGCATTGGTTACTGTGTTGCATAAATGAGGCACATCAGACAACAACTTACTGTCAATAATCATAGAGGCTCACAATAACCCAATTAAACATCAAAACTGAACAGCTAAACCCATTTCCTGAGAATGATTTTGCCAATTTAATGAATGAAAATAAGTCTTGCTGGGAACTACTAGAAACTTTTAAAAAAGTATATAAATACAAAACCACTGCATCTTAACAAGAGATAAACTTTAAATTTCCTTTCCAAGAAAACCTCAAATACTTCCATCACTTCTATCACAACTAATCATTCATCTTAATGAGTGTAACTGCTTTGAGCACCACTTGCATTTCTTCTATGAATTATCTCCTGGTTGGAGGACACATCGTAAATCCTATCAACTTCATGTAGAAGATTAGTTCAAGTCATTACTTTCCCCTTCCTATTGTTCCCCTGTAATTTACCCAAAAATATATAAAAAAAAAAAACTGGCAAATTAAAAGCACATACAGAAGTACTCCTTTATTGATCCTACGCCAAGCATAGTCCTCCCATCCATTAGGTAAAGCATCAATGAACTCACTTGTGAGTATTGTAGTACTATTCCGCACCTGAAAATCAACTCACTATATAATATATCAAGTGTACTTCACATCAAAATTCAAACATAAAAACACAACAACACACATCATCTCAGAAACATAGTCGGAATGCCAGGTTATCAAAGCTTAATACTAAAAACACACACACATAGGAAGCAACTCTCACCTGTTCCCATGTTGCCACAGCTTCACATAGATTAAATTCGAACCATAATCCTTCAAGTTCTCCTGTCTTAGGATCTTTCTGTTTATAAATAGAACATCAAACAAAATCAAACACACATCGAGATCACACACCCACATTTACATTGGCAATCATCATCAACTAATAGGAACGGGAATGGCACCCTCAAAATGTTAAAAATAAAAAATAAATTTCCATCTCATTCCACTAAGAACATAAACTTTGCCCCGAAAATTACTTGCAAGTACACAATCCATTAAGTATATTTTCACTTTCAAGTACACCCTAACACTAATCCCTAATAACATCAGCAGCCAATTCTAAAATACTCGAAAGGGTAAAAAAGGAAAAAACAAACAAAAGAAAGAAAGAAATGATACCCATTTGGGGACGGTGTCACTAGGAAAATTTATAGTAACTTTACAGTAATCACTTCCAGTAGTCACAGCTTGTAAGCCTAATCCATTTACACTCTGCAGAAATTAGCAAATCATGGGGGGAAAAAATTCAAAAGTTAGAAACACCACCAAATCTATACATTATACTTCAATTCTAAGACTAAATTAAATTGCAAGAAAAAAAAATTACCACGCACTTCTTGAAACCGTTTTGTAGAGACTGCAATGCTTCCAAATCTTGATTCGATAGTGAATTGGTCACATCTGATAATTATCGTACAAAATCAAAATACATAAAATTAAGAAAGTTGTAAATGTACGTACTAGATAGGAAATTATGTATGAAAATAACGTACGTAGATCGGAGACGCCGGTGATGTACATGAGAAGAGCAGAGAGACCGGAAGCTAAAGCTAGGAAGAAGCCCAGCTGCAATAACCTCATCTTTTTTTCTTTTTACTTTGAGATAATTAAATTTGAATTAAAAAAAAATAAAGAGGGGAAGGGGAAGCCAAAAACGAAAGCAAAATGGAGGAGGAATCGATCTCTCTATTTCTTCTACTCCACAGCTCCACGCTCTAAAATAATGGATGTATTTGTTCCACAACTAGTGCACTATTTTTAATTAGGTCCCTTAACAAAACATATTCTTAATTGGATCCCATTTATCACTATATAATGCCCTTCACTGCTTCAGCTGATGAGGTATTTTATAGAGTGATTAATGCTTTGGAATGAGCTGGTGGTTTTGATCCACATCTATTTTTTTTGTTTTTTAAATTTTATTTTTAAATGTTATTAATAATTATTTATTTATTTATTAGTGCATATGATTTTCAGTTTATTTAATTATATAAATAAAAATATTTAACAATCAACACACGGTCATATTACCAGTAGCTTCTACTCGTCGGGCAATGCATCGGAATTGTGGTTTTGGAAAATGGTTTTTTTTTTTTTGGGTAAAATTAATTGAATTCTATTCAATACAATTAAAGCCCAATCAATCGATCTAGCATGGTGGGTAATCTCCAAAAGCCCAAATACTAGCTCCAATCCTAGACTAATCCAAGCAGCTTCCAAGAGCCCGAAAAGCTAATTTCAGTGTCAGCCAGTTCGCGGCCAAAGCCCAAACATTTAGGGAGAAGTCCACAATGGGGTCAAGTTATCTAGCGGACAGTCTCAAATTGCTGCAAATTTGTGCTAGGATCTTTGTTCTCCAATAAGCATGGCTTACAAATGACTTGTCAATTGTGTGTAATACATGCTATGTTCTCTTGGATTGGAACAGTTTATGGTCATGAAAAAACACACCATGATCTATATATATATATAGCTTGTGTTTAAAGCAGACAGCAATTCAGGTTATGGTCCCAGGATTTCCTGTATAGTAGATCTTGTTCAACTGGTATGGCAAGTGGGGTGTTTGTATTTTCTTGTTGGGCTGCTTGCCTGGGGCTCCAAAATCAGTATCTGTTTCGTTCCTCATATAAATGGGTGATAAACCGAACAAAAAAACTGATCCTGTTTTTGTAATCGAAACAAGAACGGCGGTCAGCGTAAAAATCCACAGTATCAATGTCTTCCTGCCCTTTGAAATTCGGGAATTGCAGTGCATGAACACCGGCTTGTGCCTGGACAAGTCAGCAAGTTGGACAACGGGGTGTCTTAATGCTATCTGGTAGGAACCCAGTCGACAAACACAATGAAGACCAGTTGAATAATTAGAATGATATTAAGCCTAAGGTTGCCTCTCTTTTATGTATGAAAATTTTTAGTTTCAGAAGGATAAAAGTTGCGTCTGCATGCATCTTTTAGATGATATGATCATAGCTAGTTTTTTTGACATGACAATACCCAACGCCGATGTAATGTTTATATATTATGATGAACGGCTCGAGACATTAGGCTGCCTAATCAAAGAGGGTATCTTGACTTCTTCCCAAACAACAACAACAACAACAATAAAAGAGATATGCAGCTGAACCTGGTCGCGCGTGTGTGTATACAAACTCTCGACTAAGAACATGACCTGAACTTCCTTGCCTTTTTTTTATATATAATCAAGATTCATTAGCATAAAAGAACCAAGCATGAGGAATTTTTTTTGAAAATTTATGATTTGATACGTCATGGATTCATTATTAAAATCCATATCAATTCAATTATCTAAAATATTAATCCATATTAAAATATAATGAAACTGGAAATTAGTTTTTGGATAACACCCATAATTATAAGAATGTTACTAATCACAAATTATTTTTCCATATTATATTTCATTGCATTAGTTTGATGCAGTACAATTTTTGGATACTATACAGTGAAACTAAAATATTCACAAATTATTGAAAAATAATTATCTTTGTTAATAAATAAAGGAGAAGTGGGATCGAATTTTAACATATCCATGTTTCAAAAAAGAGAAGTCTAACTCGATCAAATTAAAGAAGATGGATGAAAACTATAGTCCAAAACACATGGCAAGTGGGATCGAGTCCTCTGGTCTGTTTTTTGGGACAGCCCATTTCTTGGCTACAAGGAGATGAGGACACTACCAAACGAAATCAATGTCACCTTTTATCTCCTTCACTTTTTTGCTAGACAAAAGAGACAAGGCAATGGGTCTTGCCATTCAGGCTTGCTCCTCCGTTGCCAAGCGGATCATGGTGGGACCCTGACCCCATTGGCCACAGCCATAGGCTGCACCGTCCCAGCTATCCTTTCCTTCAGTGGTCCACCCCTAATGGACGTTGATGTCACTGTTTGGCTGATATACATTGTTAAAGAAGACGGCATTTCCACTTCTTATCTTTTAGCTTAAAGAACAAATATTGAAAGATTTTATATGAATACACTTGCTAGCCAGTTAGCTACGTCTTTCTTGTTGGCTTGTGTGATCTTGGTTCAAACACCCGGAAACATGATACCAGACTTGTTTTCTGTCGTCTCTGTGATTCTTCCGGGAAGGATGTATGCTATCAACTCACTAAAACTTATCTTTATAAGATGTTGGCTAGGGTGATGATAAGTTTTTTTTTTTTTCATGTTATCATCCCAAATCTAAATGCAATTAAAGAAAGAAAATCTTCTTCAACCCACTAATCCTTCAAGTATCTCAGGTGGACCTCCTATCGGACGGGAGGAGGTCACGATTTTTCTAAGCTCGTATCAATCCCTGTATTTTTAATTAGAATATTTCAAATATACCGTTAGGGTTGTGTTTTATACGAGAATAAAAGTTTTAAAAAGAAATATTAAGAGAGTAAGATTTATTAATGGTGAAGTGTTAAAAGGTGTAAAATATCTTTAAGAGGTGAGGTGTTAAATATGTTTGGTAGAAGTGAGAAAATTATGACGATTATTAGTGATCAATCCCATAACAAATCATATGAAATTTGATTTAGGCAATTAAAGATATTAATTAGAAAAAAATATATTTATGGGTTCAAAGTAAGAGGTGGAAGAAAAATAATAGAGATGAATGTAAAATTAAAATAATCTCCCTCGAAAAATATTTTATCCTCAAAATGGGGTTAAATGATAACCCAACAAGATTTTCCTTCTTTCAAAAGTTCTACTGATATAGGAAAACCCCTTTATTTTCATGCCAAATATTTCTTAAATATTAGATCTTGTTTGTTTTTACATTTTAAAAGTATTTTTAAAAATATTTAATTTTTTTATTTTTTTCTTTATTTCAAATTAATATTTTTTTAAAATATTAATTCAATTATTATATTATTTTTCCTTAAATATGTAAATTTTATGTCCTAAATTTATTATTTAATTGTTATAATCTTACCAAAAAGTTATAAAATTAACAAAGCTATTTACTTGTGAAGTTTATATTTACGCTAAATCACATCGTATATAAATATGTACCAACAGTTCTTACAATTCTAAACAATATTAAAGAGATGGATAATGAAGTTTTACACCATACATACGCAATTAATAGGTTTTGGAGCTCAATTCCAAGGTGTTCCGGTTAGTTTTAATTTTTTTAATTGAATTATATATCTAGATTTTAAAATGTTTTGGCATGTTGTTTAGGGTTGTATTATTTATATATAATTTAAAATATTAATTTAACAAATATAATTTCAATTCAAATTTAAAGATTAACCTGAAATTATGTATTTTAAATTTCAAATACAAGTAAAAAATTGAGATTTGAACCGATAGATTCTGATCCGACGGGTCCAAAAACAACCTAGCTAGATGAATGGTAAATATTGTTTGACTAAAAAATCAAAACAACATCTTTAAAAAAAAAATTAAGACGATAAAATATTGGGTTATCCAGGTCAATTTAAATTAACTTTTTAAATTCGTGACCCGGATCATGAGACCATAATAACTCTAAATAAAGCAAGTCAAAACAAATTATAAAACTTAATTACCAATAAATTCATTATTAAATGATAAAATTAAAAAAAATCAATCTAAAAAAAAAACACAATAAAATAACATTTTTGAATAAAATTACAAAAATATCATCGGCAATCTTGTAAGGCCTTTCTAAACTCTGATTAGCCTAAAATTTTGACTTGATATATAACAATATGTAAGGAGACTATTCATAAAATTTTAGCATAATCTAATAGTTGGATTAAGAGATATAATTAATATAATAAAACTAGATAATATAAAAAAAACATTATTTAGCTGGAACAAAACCGGAATATTCTAATAAGAATTTGAGTGGAATTTTCAAAATAGACCAAGATTTCTGAGCAAGATAAAATCTATCTTAATTTGTTTTGTTTTTTAAACTAGAATAAGATATATTAATCATTTCGTATGTAATAAAACAAAATTAACAACCTTACACAATTCAAAATAAATAATTATATTTGGATCTTTAGAATCACTGTTAATGTTAAATTTAGATGTCATCAAGGGTTTCGTCTAGCGATAAATGTGGTTAATGGCTATTATCGGAATCTATAAAGTAGAGATATCGATTATATATGTGCGTTTTCCGATTCGAGGAGTTTTTCCATCTCTCGAAATTGAGAATATTATGTGTTGTCTTAATCATTTTAGCTGTGGCCAAAAAGTGAGCTCTGCAAAAACCAAAATGTTATTTCCAGAGAATGTTTCTGATGATTTGGCTCATTCTATAAGCCATATATGTGGGTTTTGGGAGGATTGGCGACCTTGTAAAATATACTGGGGCATCTCTTCTTCATCACGCATGCATTAACAAGTAAACTTGTGGGTATTTAACAAAACAGGTCCAGCAACGTCTCTCAGGATGGAAAATAAACAATTTATCTTTAGCAGGGAGGATCGCTCTATGCCGTTCAGTTTAGATGACTATCCCTTTATACCTATGCAAACTACCATGCTTCTATAGTCAGTTAATTTGCCGCGATATTGAGAGAATTTAAAGAAAATTTATTTGGGAGGATAGTTCTGAGAAGAAGAAAATTCACTTGATCAAATGGGAGTTTTATCAGCCGAAGACTAATGGAGGTCTAGATATCCGCAATATGCATACTATGAATGAAGCTTTTATAAAGAAGCTTGGTTGGGGACTTGTCAATGATTACAATAGTTTCTGGGTTTCTATCCTTCGAGGGAAGTATGCAAGCTGTAATGAAGGTGAAGGTCCCTTGTTTTTGATTGGGCTGCAGGTTATTGATCCCGAGGATCTTTCTCGTGTGGTGGGTGATTGTTTTTATTCTAAAGGTCAGTGGAATTACAGTAGATTTGTCCACATGCTCCCTGTTCATATAATTACGAAGATTGCCAGCATTCGTCGTCCTCCTCTTGAGTTGGGTGCTGACTCATTTTTTTTAGCATTCCGCTCCTTCAGGTGAGATAAATCAGCTTGTATGGCTAATGCAGGATTGAATTCTTCCATGAATGGCTATGCGAATTAAATCTTATTTGGCGACGGTCCAGAGCGAGTAAGAACTTTTCTTTGGTTAGTGGCCCATGCATGATCGTCTTCTGACCATCGACGCTCGGTCGAGAAGGCATATTACAGACAATCCTTATGTTTCTAGCGCGGAGACTCATTTTCATGTTCTACGTGACTCTCACCATGCAAGTAATTAGGTTTGGGATCGCTTGCTGCTACCTCGTATCAGAGAAGATTTTTACTAATGTTGCAGGCTGGCTTCTTTCCAATCTTTTCCCTGGGGATCTATCCAGAGAGGCCAGGTGGCCTATGGTATTTGAAATCGCTTTGTCGATGATAAAGAAGAGGAGGAACTATGGAGTTTTCGGTGAGATTTTGGAGGGTTCTGATCCTTGGGTTGCACTTCAGATTCCAGTTAAGAATATACTGTATATCAAGACACATATTTTCAATTATTAACTTTTTAACCTCCTCTCAACGAATCACAGGCTCAAGTACTAGTCTAGAGATATAAAATGGGATTTCCATCGTATTTTCGAATTCATTATAAAAGAAAAACCTTATTTTTCTTCAGATTAACAAAGAAAGCAGTCAGTACTGCTTCATGTCAAATTTCCAGTGGTCCTGAAAGTCATCTGTATGTACTTGGCTATGGTTTAGGAAACTATTTGAAATGATGACAGAGACGATGAATACAAAACCAGAGATGATGGAAGGACAGGAAATTAAGCAAAACAAGGGACGCAACCTCATCTCTATGGTCAGTCCTAGAAGTTACTCCTAGCCACTCCAATCACCATGCCTCATCTCTCCTGCAGCAGCCGCATATGCCTTCTCCCATGTTTTTTTTTCAATTTTGAAGTATGTCATTTTAATACAATTATGAGACCATGGTATGGTCACATAAAATATACTTGTCTGTTTCAACATGTATTATTTGTTTATTTTCAGAAATAGAATAATATTCTGATCTTTGAGAAACTGGAATAAAAAAAA
>Ga0325410_1004926_pt1 | contig 14862 bp, 9 predicted proteins | sample PopdelMetagenome_16_FD_206182 | JGI IMG/M metagenome (GOLD analysis project Ga0325410, IMG submission 206182) | Populus deltoides microbial communities from Bellville, Georgia, United States - Xylem-PdIQD-R3 | ecosystem: Host-associated > Plants > Phyllosphere > Stem > Wood/Secondary xylem... | reverse complement strand
AACATCGAATTCCTTGGAAATCATTTTAGCCTTGGCAATAACCTTTTCAATACTGCCAACCATGTAAAATGACTGCTCTAGAAGGTCATCATATTTCCTGCTATGGATAGATTATTGGTCTGCACTATACTATGAGTCGGATTAATTTTTTTTAATGTAAAAAGTATTTAGACATTGTTAACATTTTCTCTAGCATAATTTTTTTTTTTTTACTATATGGTTGTCGACTTGATATGACCCAATCGACTTAGAGAGTCTAAAGACCATATAGAGGACTAGTAAAAGCAAAATTTAACTAAAAACAATTAAAGATGATATCCTAGTCATGAAATTTAGATTACCTCATAAAAATCAAATAAAAAGCAATTCTCAATCAACTCAATGTTGAAGGATAAAATTGTAAAAAAATCAACTAAAAAATGAAAAAAAAAAAACAATTGAGTCAACCCATCGAACCCACACAATGGGTCATATGACTAAGATAACTTTATAAAAAGTATACTGAAAAATGACACCATATCAACTTTAGTTGATCTACCGAATCCATGACTTAAGTCATGAGGCTAGGATAACTCTATGGAAAACTAATCGAAATAAATTATATAGCATAATTTCCAATCAATCCAATGTTGAATGATAAAATTAAAAATAAAAATCAATTTAAAAAAATTAACTCGAGTTAACCTATCAAACTCATGGTTTGGTTAATTAACTAGTCAAATCCATAACCCAGATCATAAGGATGAGATAACTCCATAGAAAACAAATTAAAACAAAAAATAAAATTCGATCTACAACAAATCAAATGTCAAAGGAAAAAAAAAAGATTAAAATAACTATTGAAACAAATAGTGCTTTGTGAGGTGGTGTATAGTGAAAGCACCACCTCTTTTAGTTCTTTGTTAATTAAACAGTATGCGACTCGGGTTATGAGACTAAAATAACTTTAAAAAACAAATCGAAATAAATAATGAAGTCCAATCCCTAATAAATCAAATATTAAATGATGAAATTAAAATAAAAAATATATAAATTTAAAAAAACAAGGCATTATACTATCGAAATGAATAGTGCTTTTATGAAGTGGTGCATTATAAAAACATCATCTTTTTTAGTGTTTATATTAATCAATCTATAGAACTATGTAAGAATACAAGAATGACAAATTTTAAAAATAATTATACAATAAATTAAAAAAATTATATTTTAAAAATAATTGATACATTAAATTATATTTTTATATAACTCAAAAAAAATTCAAAATAAAAAACACAATTATGTAATAAACACAATTAAAAATAAAAAAATGTTGAATAATTATAAAATTATACAAGACTAATTTGAATTCTTTATCAACCAACCACCATCCCATCAAAGCCTCGGCACCGAGTTATCGTCGATGAAACCAACAAATGGCAGCCAATCAGTGTCATTCTGCTATAACCCAAATAGTTTAGTGCCATCACCAATCAAGCTTTGGTTACTGAACAATTGTATATTTGTTCATTCAAAAACAGTATCTGTAAATAGCGTATTTGAGATAAAGTTATTTTTTAAAATGTTTTTTTATTTTAAATATATTAAAATAATATTTTTTTTATTTTTAAAAATTTAATTTTAATATTAGTATATCAAACAATTTAAAATATCAAAAAATTAAAATTTTTAAAAATTTTAAGTTTTTTAAAAGCACAAAAACAACCACCGCAACCTAAATATTTCTATCAAGATACATTTAAGATATTTGTGGCCCCCAAAATTGTCACCAACTCTTTATTTAGGTGCCCACAGGATATAAATTGTCTCCAACTCTTTATTTAGGTGCCCACAGGATATAAATTGTCTCCAAATTAATTTTTACTTTAAATTAATATATTTTTAATATTTTCAAATCATTTTGATATATTAATTTTTAAAAAATAAAAATACATTATTGGCCTCTCTTTTTTTCTCCTAAAACGAAAGATAAATGAATCTTCAAAATCTTTTTTAATTTTTTCGTCCTACATATTTGCTAAAAAAGAAGCTATTCCTTCTCTATCCGTTAGCCAACGATTTTTCTAACAAAAAACATGCATTCTCTTTAATGTTTGCAAGTGCTTGCCGTGATACCTAGAAATCCTACTCAGTGTCGTGTCCCAAAGAAATTAGAGTCTTCTTCAACAATCAATCGCAATTCCTATCTTTCAAATCCAGCTTCTTCTTGTAAAGTCTCAATCTCTGAGGTTTCTTCAACCTCATTTAGTTCAAATATTGATCAGTTAGAAGAGAAAAAAAAATCAAACCCGTTGATGAATTGTAAAACATGGGTTTTGGTTTTTAGCTTCTAGCTAGGTGGCTGTGAATTGCAAGGAAAACCACGGCGTTAGAAGGCATCTTATCGGAGAGTTTAAGAAGAAATATGAGCATAGGTTATAATCGTTCTTGTGCCTTAATTACCAAAAAACTTGCTGGGTAAAGGATCATCATCATATCAATCTAAATGCTTTTTTTACTCTCTTGTAATTTGTGTGGACACACAAGTGATAATGTTTGGGGTTGTTTTGTGACTACAAGGATCGATCCTAACTCATCTTTTTATATAATTTTCTCAAATTAATTATACTTTTATTCTTCATACAATCACATGAAAACAATCAAAGCATTTTTTTTTCCTGCTTTGTAGATCACGATAAGTTTTGATTTGAAAAATTAACCGTGCATTTGATGAAAATACGAGCTTACATCAAAAAAGAAAAAAAAAGAAAAAAAAGGAATAGGTGAATAACAAAAAGGGGGTTCTGAATAAAAAAAACTCATTTTTTTCAATTGAATTTAAACTATTTGAATTCTTATGATTATTTATTTTGATTTTTTTATGTTTTTATTCAAATAACCATGTTGTTAATAAAAAATATTTTTCATTAAAATAAAAAATACCTGAATAAAAAAACATTTTTTACTCTAGAATTTTAATTATTTGAATTTTAAAAGGATTTATTTTAATAGCCTCAAAATTAAATTAAAATATGCTTTTAGAATGGACCCAAGCACGCAAGAAAAAAACCAGTCTTCAACTATATAGGCAATCTCAATTTAATCACCAAATAAGTTTTAGCACCAATTTTAAACTTAAATTTTCAGAAACTTTCAATTAAAGACTTTCACCTGTTTTAAATATATTTTCATCAATTGCTTTTTTAAGAAACAATGTCATTTTGTAGAGAATGTAATGATTTTTGTTAAGTAAAAGTACTAACATAAGTCATAACTGAGAAATCATATTAATAATTTGAAAATAAAATAAATTGATATAAAAAATAGTTTAAATGCATGCAAAACTACCCTAATAATTTGAAAATGTATTGATGTTTGCCCAAGAAAAAATTTGTGGAAGTATCGATCGCTGTAATCAAAGATTTTACTTCTTCAATCATATCCGATTAACACAACAAGCTTACCTCATACCTTAACAGACAGTTGAGACAATTGATTATCAACACAAAGCCAAAGACACGCATGCTCACGTTAAAAGCCAAGGTTGACTTGACCGGTGGTTGGATGTTCACCTGGAAAAACAACCTCCTCGTGGAATAAAGACTGGCTAATGTATATGAGAGAAAAAACATATGTAATAGTGAGTTACTGTAAAAAATATTGAATCTGAGAACTTGTTATATTTACTTGGTGAAAAAAATATTTATAGATTTTCTTATGCAAACCCTATAAATATAAAAATCAAGAAACCCACGTCAAATCAATCCTTTCCAAGAAAACTAAATCTAGGCTTGGTTTGAGCTTATCATAATGATAATCTATACCAAGAAACCAAGACGATAAATAACCAACCCCCCACCCAACACCTATAATCAAGATGAGAACGAGAAGTATAGAAGATGCTACAAATCTTAGTTAATTCTTTGATAAGTTATAGTAACTCCATAAGAAACTAAGAATAAGAGAAAACTCTCCCACACAAATTTTATTTCTAAATAATCAATCCATCTCTTTTTAATTTCAAACATAAATACAAGCTAAATAACACTATTTATGCTAGGTAAAACTTCCTAAAAAGTTTGAAAAAAGTAACAAAAGAGTTTTAAATAAAAATAGAAAAAAAAAGTCTAAATCAATTAGGAAATTAATGTAATTCCTGCACAGTATCTTGTAGATCTTATTAAAAGGCCTTGTTGATGTTTGATTGAACTAAAAAATTAACCCAATATTAAAGAAGACCTCGATGAACTTTTGCTAAAATTTCAGCCTGATTCAACTGTTGAATTAAAAATTATATATGTTAGTGTAAAACTATACATTAGAAAAAAAATATGCTCAATCAGCGTGTAAGTAAGAAAATAAGTTAAATCCGTAAATCTTGTAGGAAATAAGGTGTAAATATATTAAATATCCCATTAAATACCTCTTTAACCTTATTAGTTCTTGACCTCAAAATAGACATAAGTGACACATGTCATGAATCATTTGATGTAGTTTGGATCACATTATCTTAGTTCATCTAACCTCGGGATATGGACAATTATACAATAATTAATTGATGACAATATTGATGCCCACCATTGGTTATAATACCTCCTCTATTATTGGTGGAGAATTTGATGATTATTAGTGTCATGTTGGGTGGTGTAGGAAATACGATGGTGTTTTCATTATGCCATGGGTAGAAGCGGGGTGCTAACCTTGCATAAAAGTGTGGACTTGTGTAGAATTTGTTAGTAAAGCATATACAACTTTGTGTGGTTGGACGGTGAGCGGTGCATTGTTCTTTCTCATGACTTGAATATATGTTGAGGAGTGTGCTCGAGTACAAATTGTGTAGCTTGTATAGTGAGGAGGAGAGGAAACAATTTGGGAGTAAGAGAGACTTTAGGCAAGGCAAGTTTAGTAGTTTGGGCCTAGGCTCAAACAACTAGATTAAATTTTTATTTTAAATAAAACGTGCACAATCATTTGCCTTCCTATTCTTTTAAACAAATATGTTTGAAAAACTTAACTAGCAAAAGTGCAAGAAGAAAATTTACTTTTTTTTATTTGGATGTTGTATTTTCTGCAGTTGCACAAGAGATTCTATAATTTTCCTAACATTTCTTTTTATATAAATGCATATGCTAAGAGTTGTTATGATTTTGATAATGTTACTTTCATGTGGATGCGTTTGTACGAGAGTTCTTGTTATTTTGCTAACATTTCTGCAAGAAAGAGAAGATTTTAATTATTTTGTTTGTGAAAAAAAAAAACAATAAAAAAACAAGTATAAATATAAGTAATATGATTTGTCTATAAGTTTAGAAACACATTTTAGAGGGAAATATCCCATGAGAAATCAGGAGAATAATCCTTGATCCTTTTTGTAGACAAGTAATCGCGCAGACTTGGAGAAGGATTCCTGATCCATTTTGAAATAAATTTGGTCATGGGACCTGAAACAGGATCTATGATCCTTTATGGAGATATTGAGACACAAATACTTAATGAAGAAATAGAGATCTTGTTGTAGAGATTTTTCATGGACATACGTTTGGAGAAGTGGAGATATCACCATGGAGTTTTTTGTTGTCACTCGATATAAAAATGGGACCCCCAAAATTAAAAGAAAAACTTGAAAAATAGAGTCACCACCTAGTTTTTAAGGAAATTAAGAATGCTAAAATATGCTTCGGTTCAAGAGATTTGAGTAAGAGGTTGGTTATACTTAAAGGAAGATAAACATCACCATTAGTGCATCCTTTCCGAAGAAAGACTACCTTAGCTATGTGTGTTCTCTTAAATCTATTTTTATACATGTTATTAATTATCTAAATATTTTTTGGGCTTTTTCATAAGTAATTTAATATTGATCAATGTTTGTCGAAGTTAGCATTAGGCTCACCTTGAATCAAGAGTCTCATTACTTGATTTTTTTTTGTTTTCTTAATTTTTTTTTAATTTTTAGTTTTCAATTAAAAAAAAACATTATGTTAGGCTTATGTTGGTCCCTTAAATTATGAGACTCATCGGTCTTGATGTTAAAATCCAAGCTATGTTCAAAACATTGCCAACTTGACAAAATCTTGATGAAAACTCATCGATGCCTTTTAGAGCCCAATTTAAGGTTAAAAATGTCATATTAAGCTTATATTGCTCCCTAAAACTAGAAGACTCGTCAACCTAGCCACTAAAAAATCAAGCTTAAATCAAAACCCAATGCTAACTTGAAAAAAAATTGTCGACTCATTATGGAACTTGTTTTGAGGTAAAAAATGTCATGCTACGCTTACATTGGTTTCTAAAACAAAGAGACACATTGACCTAATTGTTAAAAATCCAAGTTTAAATCATGATATGAAACAAGCTTGAAAAAAACTCATCGACACTATTTTTATTCATTTTTTTAGAAATAAAATTTTAAATGTAATAACAAGTCAACAATAACATCAATACACATATAGTTTTATTCCAAGACCAAATCATTACATCTTAGATAAACCTATTGCAACTTAGTCTCCTAAGCCAATTACAAGGTAATGAATTTGACCTTATTCCACTTTGAAAATAAACCCTGGGCAACATCATAACTATGGGGTTGTCATTCAATGGGTTAGACACCAACACTTTAAATATTTTATAACAAGCATCCATAACAAATTAATGATCAATAAAAAATCAAAATTATAATTTTCAATAACATGTTAAAATATTTCAAAAAAAATTTTAAGGTTTGAAATTGACTTTTAGGAGTTGTTAGAATCACCCGAAAGCTACTAAAGTAAGGCTACAAGTGGTGGTAGGTATGGTAGTGTTGGCATATGGGTTAATACACCACCACTAATGGGTGTATTTCTTGGCAGATAAGGAGTGTCTCCTCTTCCTCTTTTTTTCTATGCCAGTGGTGTGGCACATTAACTCCTAAGGTGTGAGATCAAACCATTTCAAGTTTTAGTTATTTCTTAATTTCTCTCTTTACTAGTTTATCAACCTTTTATCTCTTTTTCTCTTTTCTTTTATTTCTTTGAGTGGTTGTGGCATGAAAATAAGTGCAGTGGCTATTTGGTTTTTGTCTGATGAGAGGTGATCATGGTGGTTGGGTTTATTGGTGACTGATTCATAAAAAAATGATGTGAAGGAGGAGCTATTGCCATGTAGGATAGAAAAGCGAGGGGATATAGCATTACTGCCAATATTGACGGTACCTATGTGTAGGCTATCATTGGTGAAGTGGTTTTTGCTTTTATGGCCTATCACTAGCGTTGGAGGGATTGATGCAGTGAGGGTGGCTAATTTTCTTCCTTTTTCTTTCTTTAGTCTGATTTTCTTTTTTTTTTCTTTCTTTGTGATTCTTTACATTTTTTTATGCTTCTCTTTGCTTTCTTTCTCTATCTCTCCCAAAATGTTTCACCTCTTTTTCTCTCCCATTCTAAATTTTTTCCCTTTATTAGACACACACATATATTTTTTAAAATTTCTCCATGCATAAAATTTTTTCTCCATAGTTTTCTCTAATAAAATTTATCACTTGATTTTCTCTTCGTCCTCTTTCACTCCATGTTTTTCTTCCCTCTTACACTTTTCTCCTCCCCCTCTCTTTCCTCTTCTTTCCCCCTATTTTTCTCAACCATTCACGCATCTCTTATACTATCCCATGTAAGAATATTCTTATTTTTTATTCCTTATTCTTTTTTATCCCTTAAATATTTCTTATCCTTCTATTCTCGAGCTACTTGGACAAGGGATTAAAAAAATCGATCATTTTAGTCCCTATCTCTTTACTTTATTATCGTTCCACCTACTATTTTTTTGTTGTTTATTTTTCTTTGATTTTAATTTTCTTTTGAGTTTTTTTTTTTAATTTTATATCAAGAATTCATCGATATGAAAACAATTAGAGAAAAGATCAAAATTATGACATGGCCATAATTAACCAAATTGCGTAGAAGACACATTTTCGAGAAAGTTTTGTATTTAAAAAATAAAAATAAAAAATGTGATCAAAGTGGGGTGCTAAAATTAGGTTACCACAACGGCCCCTTATTGATAGTGCTTACAAAATAAAGTCTATGAAAAGTATAATTTTTTAGGCTTTGTTTAGTAAGCTTGTAAAGAAAATGATAGCGAACATTTAAAAAATTTGAAAGGAGATCAAGTCGAGAGATGACTAGCCTCAAGAATTGAAACTTGAAAGAATCAGATAAGATTCAAATTCACAAATGTGATGCTTTTGACTTAAGTTTGCAAGAGTCATCTAATACTAAAAAATAAAGAACAATTTGTAGGATTTCTCTAAAACTCAAAAGTAAAGAAAAACCTGCGAGAGTCCTTTAAGGCTTAAAAGTACATAAAAATTTATAAGATCCCTCTAAGACTCGATTCATATTAGATTCAACCTATGATTTTATAAAGTGATGAACTTAGAGTTATTTTCAAAATAGTTATTTTATGTAATGAGGAGCTTGAAGTGATTTTCACCCTATTATTTTATTAAGTGAGGAGCTTGAATTGCTTTTCGACCAGTCATTTTATAGAGTGAGAAACTCAAAATGCTTTTCAACCTGTCATTTTATAAAGTGATGAACTCAAAGTATTTTTCAACCATTCACTTTGTATAGTGATGAACTCAAAATAGATTTCAACTTGTCATTTTATAGAGTGATAAAGTCATGGTGCTTTACAAGCTATCATTTTATAAATGGCAATAAATTGCTTTTTGATTTTTCATTTTATAGAGTGATGAGCACAAAGTAATTTTTAAAATAGTTATTTTATAGAGTGATGAAATCAAAGTGATTTTTAACTTGTTATTTTATAAACTGATAAACTCAAAGTGATCTTATAAGAGTCCTCTAAGACTCAATCATAAAAGTCTCTTGTTGGGAAGGTTTGACTTAACTTTGAAAAAAGTCCTCTAAGACTCAAATATAAACAATGATTTGTGAGAGTTCTCTGAAACTCAATCATAAAAGAGAAATCAAGATTCCTTTAAGACTTATTTATATATAAAAAAGATTTGTTGGAGTCCTTTGAGACTCAGAAAGATATATTTATGAGAGCCTTATAAGATTTAATTGTAGAAGAATTGCTCCTCTTTCTACCTCTCTTCTCTTTTCTACTCTAGGTTACTCTTCCTTTTATAGGCGAATTCAAAGCTTTTAGATGCCATGTTTGTTAGGGTTATAACAAACCAAAACGACGCTGGTTTCAACTCTAGATTAATGGTTTTAGCTTTGGGTAGATTTGTGATAAACATGGAAGCCAAGGTGAAGTGTTTCTGACCTTTTGATCTTAAGAGAATGGTTTTAAACCTTTGATAAGAATCCTTTTTGAGTTTTTAAGCATAAACACGTGAAAGGCTTAGATAAGGGTGAGCAAAAAAACTGAGAAACAGATTAAATCGAGAAAATCGAGAAAAAAATAACCGGAAAAACCAAACCGGAAAAAAACCGATCAAACAGATTATTTTTTTACAAAAAAGTTTGGTTCGGTTCCGGTTTAAGAAACCTGAAACCGACGAAACCCCAACCGAACCGAACCGGTTCAGTTAAGGGGTCTTATAAATACAAAAATTATTAACCCTAGCAAGCACACACCCATCCTCTACGTCCAGCCGCCCCCTCTCAACCCTCACAAACTCACAATTCACTGATTTAGTTCACAGATCTCAAATTCACAGATCTTTCGTAAGTCTCAAACTCTCAATCTCATACTCTCTCACTCTCCCAGTCGTCCAGCCGCCCCTCTCAACCCTCACAAACTAGATAAAAAATAATCAATCTTCATCTCCATTCTCTTGAGTCCCTGACTCTACAGATCTATACAAACCAGCCATATTCCTCTCCCAGTCTCCTACACAGGCATGACACACACTACACCTAACCTCCAGATCTAGCAAACCAGTCACCTCCCTCTTTCACACCTGACACGACCTTAAATCTTGTCACACCAGGTATGATTTTTTGTTTTATCAATCTTTTTTTTTTTTAAAACACATGCTCTGTGATTTGTGTATTTGTTAAAGTGGTATATTCTTACAAAAAATCAAAGTTTGAGCTTGGAGTAGTGTTTTGGTAGATTTGGGATTATGGAAATATTCTTAAATTTAGCGTAAGGATGATTTTTTGATGCAGTTGCCATTGATGAAAGAACTGGTATATTTATCACTCATGATGAAGCTGTGATTAACATTAAAAACCATGATTTTTTGATGCAGTTGCCAAAATTATTTACTGTCTCCGATAGTCATCTTGTTCTCCCATATTTATGCAAAGACTTACAATTAGTTTTCATGAATATATTCCAAGAAAGCATGTACATACGATTAAAATGCATGGTTTATATTCCTTGTGATTCCTTAACCCACGGGCCAAAGTTCAATAGCATAAAAAGTTGAAAATAGTTCACTAATTAATTTCTTGAATTGTGTTTCACACGTTTGCTTGTAGAAATTATCTAGAAATAACATTCTATTTTAGCAAATTTCTCATAATTAAGTGCAATTACAGGTTAATTAATATATTGTTATGCTTGTAGAACTTGAATAATTAGTATTGTTATGCTATTATATCTGGTAGAACTTGATTTAAACTCTGCTTGTTTTTTTATTTTTTCTGGACATGATCTGCTAAAGTTAACAGGGATAATTAGTGAACTGTTTTCAACTTTTCATACCATTCTTACATGTATACAAACTTGTAACATTGTCATGGAAACCTTGTTGCAATTGTGTGGCAGAGTTCCTAAGTTAAAGGGAGCCAGACACTTCTCTTTCGTTGAGATTACAAAGAGCACCGATAATTTCTCGGAAGCCAATCATATTGGATCAGGGGGTTACAGAATGGCAAGTCTCTCCCTCTTTTCCTATCCTGTCATGGTGGTTTCATTTGCATAAACAATGATTGTGGGTGTTGCTGGTTGCAATTTGCCTTCAAACTATCTAACTTCTGAGCTGAAATGGAAAACCAAACCTTAAGAATGAGCATTTGAAAGTAAACTATCAAATTGTAGTTATCTGGGCTGGATGCAATGTTTTCTATTGAATTTAAACCTGTTATGACCATTTTAACTTGTAGAATGTGCTGACTAAATCGAGAATATTCATTTATTTTTTCAGCGACACAATACTTGAATCTTTCAACATTTTTGTGTACAGGTTTATAAAGGGATGCTTCCTACTGGACAACTGATTGCCATCGAACGATGTCGACAAGGATTGGTTGAAGGTGGGCTTGAATTCAACGCAGAGTTGGAAGTTTTATCGAGAGTTCATCATAAAAATGTTGTAATTTAGATTTTAACTGGTGTGTTTGTTATTTAAGTTCTGATGATGCAGGAGGGTTCAAAACATAAATATTAGAAAACACAAATATTAGAAAGACTTTTAATTAATTTTAAACACAATATTGGCATTAATAATTTAATATAAATAAATATTTAGTGATAAAAAATTAAATATATTATAGAATTTATTAACAAAATAAGATAAAATTAATATCAATTACAAGTTCATTAAAAAGCCCATCAGAAAACCCAAAGCAAGCTTAAAAAAGCCCAAAAAATAGCCCAAATAAAAAATTCAGGTTTTCCGGTTTTTATGTTAAATTAACCAAACCAAACTGAACCGAAACCGGTCGGTTTGAACCGGTTCCGGTTCGGTTTCGGTTTGAATTTTTCAATTTAAAAATTTTTTTGTTATTTTTTTAGATAAAAACCGAACCGAACCGAAAATGATCATCCCTAGGCTTAGATGTTTTTCTGCAAATGGATGTCTTAGTCAAGGCTGGATGGGTTGGTCCCTTTCGTGACTTCGCCGAAGCAAATTCGACATCAACGTTGCCTGAGACCACTTGAACTTGGTAGAGGGGATGCATACCTTTCTATCAGATATGTAGCTCCATATTCAAATATTTGAAAGTGTCTACTCAATCAACCAAACAACTGAAATTGTAGTGATGGTTGATTAAGGATAAGATGTTGCAAATATCATTGGGGAATATAGGGTGTAAACATTTGATTTCAAGGATATGGGGTTGTAGAGAAGGTGTTTCTTAGTTGAATGATGGTGGTTGCAGTCTTTAAAGTGGCTAGAAACGCCACATTCACTCATTTGAAAGTATCCACTTGATCAGCCAAAAAGTAAAAAAAGAAGATGCACAGTATCTTGAATGGTGCCATTTTAGCTAAACCCTACAAATTAGGTTTTTTTTATTTATTTAGGATTTGGCAATTTTCAATTTGATCCCTATTCTTTCAATTTTGTTTAATTATACTTCTAATTTCCCCATAAACTCCTAATTTCATGCAATTGCATCCATGTTAGATTCAATTGCCAGCCTCAAATTTGAGTGTCTTTTACAAGTTGGTCCATAGTTTTTGATTTGTTTAATTGGATCTCAGATGACCATCAAACTTTTAATTTTCTTTGATTTGACTCTCGATTTCATTGATTTCATTCCCCGAAGTCACGTACTTTTGCAAGTTGGTCCTTGGTTCATGAAATGTTCAATTAAGTCCCTAACTACTCATCAGACTTTGAATTTTATGCAGTTAAGCCCCTGATTTGATCAATTAAACTTTTCAAAGTCCAATTTCAGTCCGAAAGTTTGATTTATTTCAATTAACATCCAAATTGACTCTAAAAATTGATTTCCCTTGTGATTAAGTCCTTAATAAATTTAATTAAACCTGCCAAAAATCTAATTGAATCTTTAAAAACAAAAAAAAAACATTTTCACTAATGGGCCCTTTTGTTAATCAAAATTTGGGTTGCTAATTTTGCTAATCTTGAAAATTTTGGTCTATCAACTTTTGCTTGGATTTTTGGTCTTTCACCAACATATTTAGGGGGTCCTTTTTAGGCCTTTTACATGCGTATTCCATTGTATATATTTTTTTTTCTTTGTTTTCTCTGGTTTTTTTGTTTTTGTATAAAAAAAGGGTAACAACAATATATGTCATAGTAGGAATAAAAATTACTAGGATATCTAATAGTTTAGTATTGTTCTAATTTCATCATGTTGAGAAAAGTTTTGACAACTTTTTTAAAGGTGAAAATAGCAGTATCAATACACCAATGGATATAAGTGCACATCTATTCAAAACTAAAAATATAGTAATAAATCAAATAGAATATTCTTGAATAATTTGGAGTTTGATATATGTTATGAACCATACAACACCAAATAATCCATACTCGTAATCTAAGATGTATTCAGACATTGGATACCTAATAACATTGGAAGGGTATAGTGATGCAAATTGAATATCCAACACTAAGAATCCAAAAGCTAGTAGTTAATATATCTTCACACTAGATGGAATAGTTGTGTCATAAAAATGCTTTAAGAAAATGTGCATCACAAAACCCATGATAAAAAAAAAAGTTCTTAATCTTAATAAAGCTAGAAAGGAAGTGGTTTTGAAATTTTTTAAAGGATATTCCATATTAGTTATAACTATGGCTAATAATAATTTGTGTCAATTGCAACAATTAGTTAGCAATATAAAGGCATAGAGTAGCAAGTATAAAGGTAACTCTAGACATAAACATTTAGGCATAATATTTTTAAACATTTGTTATCTAATAAGATAATTTTTATTAACTATGTAAAGTCATAGGTATATATTACAAATTCGCTAACTAAAGGTTTGAAGAGAGAGCTTATGTATAATTTATTGAAGAAAATGAGCTTAAAGCCATCAAATAGAGAGTGTAATGATAGTAATCCTACCTTGGTGAATAAAGATCTCAAGATCTAGATTCAAATGAAAAACTAAGTAATATGACATTCTCAATAGCACTAAAAAAAAATATTTTTTTTGCTTATTCATATGATGAAAAAATGTGTCACCTACAGTGCTCTTAGATATATTCATATATATATATTTTTTTTATTATCGTGGGGTGTCCGGGCTAGCTTGCGCGTACCACGACTATTCCCCACGGCCCACTGAGCATCCTGCAAGCCCAATGAGCAGGTAAGGCACCGCGGGGGTGATAGGCGTGCACATAGAGGATCGAACTCGAGACGGGGGCGGAACAAGTCACACGATTGACCACGAAGCTAGACCCTCAAGTGCAGATATATTCATATTTAGGTATATTGAATGGAGTTTAATAGAATATTCCTAATAAAAGATAACCAATATGAGTGAAAAAACATAGTTATTTCCTTGAGAATTTTGAAAAATATAAATTCTCTAAAACACTTATGTATTGAGAATTGTTTTGGGGGAGAAAACACAATCATGCGAACCAAAAGAAATATCAAGATAGAGAACTCTGTGAATACTACTGTGTGAATTTACACAACAAGTCAAATAATTCAAGATATTGTGTCACTAATTAGTTGAGTAACTTTGATAGTATTTCACTAAGAATATTCATACGGAAGATTGTTAGAACTTTCTTTTAACATGGTTAACAAACACATTCAAAGCCAAATTAAAAATGGAGTTTACTCACTTTTAGAGTTAAACTTTTATTAGAAATTACTTCCCAACATAAGTGCTTTAATATGAAAGATTAATATGACTAAAACAAATTATGGATAAAAATAATTCTCATAAAACCCTCGATTAGCATGTTTTGTGAAATCCAAAACTCTATATCCCACATAGAAAGAAGATAATTTTTTTTTTGTTGCTGATATAATAGAAAGTTTTAAAAAAATAAAAATGAGCATGTATGGCACCAAAGCATTTAAAGGGGATAGACCTTAAATGAAGTGGGTTTTGGGCTTAAACCTTACACATATACGTACTTGGCTCCGCTTGGCACAAAACAACACTACCTGGGCTCGAACCTTGATCCCTACATCTCAAGTCTTAAGTCTTGAGCCAAGATTTGGACATGATTTTGTGCTTGAGTTTGAGTTTGAAGTAAAATAATTTTTTAAT
>Ga0325410_1004925_pt1 | contig 14864 bp, 12 predicted proteins | sample PopdelMetagenome_16_FD_206182 | JGI IMG/M metagenome (GOLD analysis project Ga0325410, IMG submission 206182) | Populus deltoides microbial communities from Bellville, Georgia, United States - Xylem-PdIQD-R3 | ecosystem: Host-associated > Plants > Phyllosphere > Stem > Wood/Secondary xylem... | reverse complement strand
CTAGCTTATGTTCCCTTTTTGAAATCTAGGTTCTAGGGAGTATACCCTTGTATTTTGTAAACATGAAAATGTTTGTATAACTTAATTTGTATAATAAATGTTTAAACTTGATTGGATGAATTTAACGTTGTAGTTTATATATCCATATTTCATGTCTATGTATCTATATTTATTTAAATTATCCATCCATAATGATATTTTTGTTATATAATGCATATCATAAATATTATGGTTGATAGGTGTGAGTATAATTGTGGAATTGAAACCCAGGATGATTGGGTCGGGAATTAAGTTATGAGATGCGAACTGTTAGAAGTGTAAATAGGTCACATGTCGGTAATTTGGGACCTTCCGGTATAGGGGGCTCCGTCTAAATTCCAGTAGATATTAATACGAAGACCATGAATACGTATATACAAAAAAAAAATTAACTACTCTGTTTTTTTTTATTGACATGAGATTGTTGTTTTATCCCAGAAATGGGGGATGTTACATTATGTACATGTGTTATATATATATATATATATATATAGCTAACTTTAATGGACTTTGTATAATGGACCATGATATAATAGAAATAGTAATGTTAATACAATAGATAACTGGACCTAGAATCATGTTGCTTCCATATGAAGTGTGTTGTAGTTTAGACCTGATCTAACTTAGATTGGATTAGATTGGATGTTTTTGAAATTTGTTTTTCTTTTGATTCATGCTTTCTAGCAGGGATTGACTCATGTTATTCATTTTTTTATAATGGAAATGGATTCGTTCCTAAAGGAAAAAAAAAAACATGAAACTTCACTTCAAATAGTTGATAGCTGGTTCATTACTAACCTTTTCTTGCTTTTTTAGGAAATTTAACAAAATATGTTCTACGAAATATGCAAGGAAACAAATTTCATAAACTTTGGTTTCATTAAGATTCTACTTTTCAGAACGCATAAATTACTTTTAAGCAAAAAGATCAGATAATTTTGACTCTGGTACCCTCTTGCTACTATGAGTTATATGTTTATAGCATGGGCCAGTAAGCTAGTGGCATGAATTTTTCTTAATCTGTTACACGTAGCTTTGGCTATTTGACACTTAGTAGTTTTGGTTACATCTCACTTTTTATTTCAGTTAAGGAGAACACCGAGGAAGCTTTGCAAAGAGATGATGTAAAAGCAATAGTTATTACTGATAGAATCAAATAAATCATAATGTGTGTTGTTGTCTGGATGACATTGCTAATAAGTGTGACTATTATCTTGAGTTTTTGAGGAGGTTCAAATGGCAAGTTCTCATGAGGCTTTGATGTCACAACGAAAAGGTTGGATTACACTTTTAAATGTCTTATTTCAATAGCTTTGAAACCACCATAAGATGAATTACAATCAGTATATGTGAAAGTCCATATAGCTCCATAGTTTGTAGGTATAAATTTGCTTTCTCAAATATTAGCTTGAATATTGTTGTAGTGGAGCGAGAAAAGATAGGCTTTTTTTTAATAGATATCATCATAAAAACCTTTAAAGGTACTTCAACTTTTTTACTTCATTTGATTTTTTCTCTCACAAATATTATTTCCTTATATTTTGTATGATAATTCTTAGGATGCTCTGTTATGATTTGGATGGAGCATAGCTGGAAGAAAACCATTAGTTGGTGCTATAAGTGGCCTTACTTTAGGTGGTGGATTGGAGATAGCACTGATATATCTACAAAACTTTAGCTTATCTTATTATTCTGAGATTTCTTATAAATGATGTAATTCTTTTTCAGGCATGTCGTGCATGCATATCAATTTCTTCTGCTTAATTGGGCCTGCCTGAACTTCAGTACGGAACTCTTCCTGGATTTGGAGGTAAATTTGTTTCTCTGCATGAAATAACCAGTTATTGGGAATTGATTAATTGTAATCTAGTGCTATAACCCAAAGTGTGAATAAAGATCATTAAATCGACAATTGATATGGAATTGAAGCCATTTATTGATTGAAATTCAATTACAAATCATAAAAAAAAAAAAGTTACATAAGAATGCATATGAAATCTAGAATCTAAATATGAAAAATAGAATTAAAATCCAGAGAAGAAACCTGAAGAAGAGATCAGTGAGACGGAAGTTACAATATTGTCAAGATAACTCCTTTAATTTGATTTTTCTTCCATAAATTGCTACCTAGAAAGGTGTACTAAGAACTAATCCTCCAATGTTTTTTCATGCCAAAATAATTATCCTTCTAACGGATCCAAGTAACCCAGCTAACTATACTCACTTTTTGTCACTTGTTGCTAGTTAAAATTTCTTATAGGCCATTTTGTTTTTGTATTTTATTAGAATGAATTGGAGTTTCACTGAAAAACAGGAATGAGTATAAGTAAACCTATCTTAATGCAAATGGTGCATGTTATGTACATGGGATGCATTTGGCTGCTATCATTTTTGTTTAATAAAAAATTCAAAATTTTCATATTTCTTTAACTGACTTCTTGTTTCAGGGACACAACAACTCCCTTACCTTGTAAGCATTCTCAAGGCTCTTGAGATGATACTGGTAGATTGTTCTCATTCTTTCTCTAAATGAAAAGGGCAATGACCTTTATATAAATTAAATCTTCATTTTCTTCTTTAAACATTTCATATTATGCTACTTTGATTTATTCTTTTACCCACGAAGTTTTATGAATCCTCTCCTTTTCTCTCTAGATGTCAAAATTGGTGAATAGGGACAGTGCATAGAGTTCAGGCCTAGTGGATGCCTTAGCTGCTCTAGAAGAGATGATTAATATTGCTCACAGTTGGGCCTTAGATATATACAACTGTAAGAAGCCTTGGGTTCCTTGTCTATACAGAACTGAAAAATTAGAGCCCCTGAGAGAAGCTGGGTTGATGTTCAATTTTGCCAGACTTTGGGCCTAAAAAGGACTCCAAACCTCAGGCACCCTTTGGTTTGCATTGATGTTATTGAAGAGGGCGTGGTTTTTGGTCTCGAAGTAGGACTCTAGAAGGTTCTTTTTGCTTTCTTTCTTCTTATCTTTCTTTTATAACCCTATTTTCTATCACGATTGATTCCCTCGAAACTATTTCTCCCTTTTCCTTTTTTTTTTTCTGGTTTTCATTCAAATTGATTGCTTAGACATTACACATTACATGATTGTGTTCTAATGGCAGGAGTTGGAGGCCCTACTGGAACTTCGATAATCAGACACTTGCAAAAGTTTGGTTTTTTTTTTTTGCTCAACGCGAAACTGTGAAAGTTTGAACAAAATAAAAAATAGTTATATTTTATTAATCAAATTGAAACAAAAGAAATGTTTTATAATTAGCAAGCGAGTAAAATGTTTTTGGCATCTTGTAACTTAATTTACATGTGCAATTCAGTGAAATGATGTTGAATGCACATGTTTTTCCAATATTGTTTTTTGTTTGACTATGTTTGGATAGGTCCTCTAAAGGAGTATAAACTAATGTTTGAGCAAATAAGGAGTCGATTCTTGAGTAATTGGTGTTTCTCTTAGAGTATAGCGTTTAGGTCATATTCTAGTTGTGACTAAGAGTATGTCATAGTCCTAAACGAAAAAGAAGGATGAGCAATAGTGGCAATTTAAATTTAAACAAATGACCATTGCTAAATGCACCATTTGATAAAATGATTCGCAGAGTTTTATCTATCTTTTCAGTCTTGTACGCACCATTTTATTTTGTTCAATCTCTTAGTCACTAAAGGATTTTCTTTGTTTGCTGAGGCACAATAACTAGAAGGAATGATACTATATAATGTAATAGATTTTGTCAGGATGTTATAAGAATTGAAAATAATGAATTGAATGCTTTCTTGAAATCCAAGAAATCCCAACGTCTTGCCATGTTTTGGTAACCATTTTTATCTTTCATTGTTGCTCCTTAATAGTAGTACTTTCATTTCCTTCCTATCCAAATACAATTTATTATACTTTCTATTAGATCAAATCCAGATTGGAACTCTTAATATTCAAATTGCTCAAAGTGGTATCAAAGCTAATCTTTGGACTCAAAGGATGGCACCTGACATGAGGTTCCAAGATCTTAAAAAGCTGGAGAACTCTCTAGAGTCAGTTAATAAGGAGCAATCTCTGAAATATGAACCAGTGATGAAATTATTGGAGGGGTATGGCCAGAAGTTAGAAAGCACCAGAACCAATCATGAAATAAAGCTTGATGAGTTAAAGAACATCATCAATGGATCATCATTCCAACATAGCTCTTTTCTGCAGAAGTTGCAACTACCTATTAGAGAATCAAGTGCACACATAAAGACTCACAGTGCTCAGAACCTTGTTGTAACTATGGATATAATCACCAACCTTCGAAGGTTTTTAAACCTAAGCGAGACTTCCCAAGTTTTAATGGTGATGATGTTTACAAGTGGCTTTATAAGTGTGTACTTTGAGATTGAAGAGATTCTAGAGGCTGATAAACTCAAACTGGCAACTTATTATTTAGATGGGATGGAATTATATTGGCACCAAAATTTTACGAGCATGAGAGACTAGGGTGTTATATGGAATGAGTATATTGAGGTCTTATACTATAGATTTAGTGGTCAAAAGGATCCCCTAGAACAGCTCAAGGATTTGGAACAAGAGGGTAACTTAGAGGCATATATTCAGGATTTTGATATACTTTGGAATAGAGCTGGTATTACTGAGAAGTAGGCTTTAATTTTTTTTCTTGGGAGGGTTCAAAGTAAGATTAAAAAAACCTTAGTAAAAATGCTTGAACCCAAGGCTTTATATCAAGCTTACAACCTAGCTTGATTACAAGATAATAATTTTTCTCATAGACGCTCCCTACAGGGTCTTACCCAATACTCAACCTTAATCTTTAGTCCAACCAACCAAACAAAAATTATCCCTCCCAAACATTCCATAGAAATCCATCTTCCCTTGTCACCACTACCTTAAACACAGATCGCAACGAACTAGGGACCACTATAACCCAAACTTTCCTAAACAACACCAGCACAAAACCTACCAAATCCATACATAATAAAAAGTTAGATGAAAAGGGGGCTAAGGGATTATGTTATTGGTGTGATGAGAAGTTTGTCTCAAGGCACAAGTGTAAAACTAAAATGTTGTATTGCATGTGTATAATATATAATAAAGATGAGACTGAAGAGAATGATAATAAAAAGGAAATGTTTAACCTTGAAGCCATGATACCTCATCTATCTCTTAATGCATTGGAGGGTACTGCAGGGTTTCATACTCTTAAGGTCATAGGAAGGGTGGACTAGCATTATTATTCATTATGGTGGATTCTAGGAGCACATACAATTTCATTAATACATAAATGGAAAACAAATTATAGTGCAACCTCAAGTCCATAAAGTCTCTGATAGTGAAAACTATTAATAATGGTACTATGATTTGCACTGTTATAAAGAATGCAAGGAGTAGTATTTATGGCAGATGTGTTTATGGTGAATTTGAATAATTGTGATATGATACTTGGTACCCACTAGTTGGGTAATATGGTCTCTAACTATAAAGAGTTATAAATGTCTTTTAATTGACACAAGCAAGAAATGTTGCTTAAAGGTGATAGCCCTGTTCCATTTCAAACTATTAAACTTAAACAACTTCAGGGCTTGCTTGATAACAATACTCAAGTAGTTGTAGTCAGTTTGTGTAGCCTTGAGATGCTAGAAGAAGAGGATAAGAAGTTGAGTTCATCAACTACTCTCTCCTCATGGCAGAAGAAGGAGAATCTTAACCTTAAAGCTTTGATAACCACTTATCAATAAATATTTAAAGAACCTCAAGGCTTACCCCCTAGAGGGTATGACCATTCTATCCCTTTCAAGGTGGGTACTCAACCTATGAACTTGAGAGCTTACAAGTATTATGGCCTATAAAAGGATGTTATTGAATAGATAGTCAATAAGATGTTACAATCAGGTATAATCCAACAAAGTAGCAATCTATTTACTTCTTCAATAGTGTTAGTCAAGAAAAAAGATGGTTTGTGGAGACTGTGTTGACTATATGGCCCTAAACAAACTAATTGTTAAAGATAAATTCCCTATTACTATAGTGGAAAAGTTATTAAAAGAACTAGTTAGGGCTACTCTCTTTTCCAAATTGGATATAAAGGTAAGGTATCATTAGATTCGTATAGTTCTTGATGATGTATACAAAACTACTTTCATAACGTACAATGGAAACTATGAGTTTACGGTGATGCCTTTCAATTTAACAAAAGCACCTGCTACCTTCCAAAACTTAATGAATGACATATTCAGAAAGTATTTAATGAAGTTCATCCTTATATTCTTTTATAATATCCTTACTTACAGTAAGTCATGGGAATATCATCTAAAACATTTACAGGTTGTCTTTTAATTATTCAAGGACCATAGCTTGTTTATAAGGATAAGAAAATGTGTTTTTGGGAGCATTTAGATTGAATATTTGGGCCACGTGATCCCTGAAAAATAAGTGACAACAAATCCCTAAAAAATACATGCAATTTTAGATTGGCCAACACCTAAGACTATCAGCAATTAAAGGGATTCTTAGGTCCTATAGGGTATTATAAAAGGTTTGTAAAGAGTTTGGATCTATTTGCAGAACATTAACTTAATTATTAAAGAAGGATTTTTTTATGTGGAATGAAGATGTTACAAAAGTTTTCAACCATCTCAAAAGAGTTATGACACATCCACCAGTCCTAGCTTTACTCGATCACAATAAGCTTTTTTGTGGTGGAAGCGGATGCTTTTAAGGATAATATAGGAGTAATGCTGATGCAAGAGGGGCACCCTATAGCATACATCAACAAGCCATTAGAGCTTAAATAATAAACACTATCTATTTATAAAAAGGAGATGATGCTAATTCTACTAGCAAGAACTAAATGGAGGCATTATTTTTTGGGAAGGCATTTCAAAATTTGTATAAATCATAACAACCTCAAATACCTACTAGACTAGAAGGTAACTTTTCAATCTCAACACTTATGGTTGTCTAAGCTATTAGGGTATGACTATGAGATCAAATATAGAAATGGAAAGGAAAACGTAGCAATTGATACCTTGTCTAGGGTATCCAATAGTGAATTAAATGCTTTAATAGTATCAACTATATCTATTGACTTTATGGGGAAAAAATCAAGAAGACTTGGGAGGAGGGTAGGAGTGTGAAGTCCCTAATCTAAGATTTAGTGACAAACCCTGCTTCCCACCCTTAGTATCAATGGAGGGACAATCTTCTTCATAGAAAAAAAAATTATAATTGGAAACAGCCCTAACCTACAAAGAGAATTCATAACCATTTATCATAGCTTAACAATTAAGGGACACTCAGGTTTTACAGTGATGATTAAGAGGGTTGAAGGGTTATTTTATGGAGAAAGCATTAAAAGAACATTAAGCAATTTGTCAGGGAATGTTCCATTTGTCAAAGGAACAAGAATGAAAATGTCTTGACACTAGGGTTGCTACAACCACTACCAATTCCATGTGCCCCATTTACTAACATTAATATGGAGTTCATTGAGGGTCTGCCTAAATCTAAGGGTAAAATGGTGGTTTTTGTGGTAATTGACAAGTTTAAAAAATAAGCCCATCTTATGATCCTAACTCATCCTTACACAATAACATATGTGGCTAAGGGTTTTATGGATGATGTGTTCAAACTACATATGTTTCCAACTACAATTGTGAGTGACAGGGATCCAGTTTTCTTGAGTCAATTTTGGCAGAATCTCTTCAATTAGCAAGGGGTTGATTTGCACTATTCCATAGCTTACCACCCTTAATCTGATTGGCAGACTAAGGTAGCAAATAAATTCCTTGACAACTATCTTAGGTGTATGATTGGTGAATATCGTACAAGGTGGTTTAATTGGTTGTTGCTTGCAAAATGGTGGTACAACACCAATTTTCACTCAGCAACACAATCTATTCCCAATGAAATTCTGTTGGGGTTAGTCCCCCTATTCACATTCCTTATGTTTCCAATTATTCACTAGTGGCAACAATAAATGAGTTCTTATCTAAAAGGGAAAACGTGCTCAATCAAATCAAGGGCAATTTATGAACTGCTTAACACAAAATGGTTCAGCAAATTAATTATAAGCGCAGCAAAACATCGTTCAACACAGGAGATTTAGGTTACTAAAAACTACAACTTTATATATCGAAATCAGTGGCAACAAGTGAATCATAAAAGTTAGCTGCAAAGTATTATGGACCCTATTTAATACAGGAAAAGATAGCCAATGTTGCTTACATATTTAATTACCTCAATCAGCAGGAATTCACCCTATGTTCCACGTGTAATAGCTGAAGAAACATATGGGTAACAAGGTTGTTCAAGTTGATCCTCTTAGTACTCCTTTCCAGCAGGACCTTCAACCACAAGCTATTTTGGACAGGCGTTAGGGAAGGCAAGGAAATCAAGTTGTGACACAAGTTTTAATCTATTGAAAGGATCACTCTTATTCGGATGCTACTTTGGGAATTCACAGATCACTTCAAGCTCAGGTTTCAAGGTTTCAACCTTGAGGGCAAGGTTAATATGCAATGGAGGTAATTATCCTAGTCCTAAACAAATAATAATAATGAGCAACAATGGCAATTTGAATTTAAACAAGCGACCGATGCGTGAAAAGACCGTTACTAAACGCACCGTTTGATTAAGGGTATGTTTATTTTTGTGGTTGAGGTTGAGTTTTGTGCATGGAGCCCACCAAAAAAGCTAGAAAAAGCAAGAAAAAAATAGCTTTTGTGGTTAAGTTTTGTGCATAATTAGATGTACCCAACCTTAACCTCAATCTTAACTACAAAAACAAACATACTCAAGTGATTCGTAGCGTTTTGGTAATGTTCTCATGCACAATGTTTTGTTTAAGTGGATGGTTTGTTGGGGCTTGTACACGGGGTTTTATCTAGCTTTATTTCAGTCTTGTACACACCGTTTTATTTTGTTCAATCTCTTAGTCACTCAAGGATTTCCTTTGTTTGTCGAGGCATATTATTTAGAAGGAATGGTCTTGGCTATATAGTGCAACAAATTTTGTTAGGATGTTATGAGAGTTAAAAATGATGAATTGAATGCATTCCTGAAATCCAGGAAATCCCAACATTTTGGCCATGTTCTGTTAACCATTTTTATCTTTCATTATTGCTTCTTGAGAGCAATACTTTCATTTCCTTCCTATCCAAGTTACTTTTTTAGTAACAGTTTGCTATACTTCCTGCTGGATCAAATCCAGATAGGAACTCTTAATATTTAACTCGCTCCAATATATGTAAAAACATAGTCTTCATAATAAGATTGGGGTACATTTATGCTCTCAAATTTTAAGTCTCACATGGAAAAGACTATCTTATTATTTAAATTGTAGATTTGACACGGTACAAAGTATCACACTTAGATTATCCTATTTTTAGTAGATAAACCTGGGTTCAATGTTTAACAGGTTCCTAGGATTTCTGACATGGGATTGGTACCCAAAAAAGTGAATAAAGTTGTTGTTGTTGGAGGAGGATTGATGGGCTCTGAAATAGCAACAACACTTGTTCTAAGCAAGTACCCAGTTACTTTAAAAGAAGTAAACAAGAAATTTATAACAGCTGGAATTGAAAGAATCAAAGGTAAGGCCACATAGTGAAATATTGTTTTAGAAATTCTCTCTTAAAAATAGTTTGTTTATTTGAATTTCATATATTTGCAATGTATTCTCATCTTTTCAGCAAATTTGCAAAGTCGTGTCAAGAAAGGAAATATGATCTTAAAAGAGCTTGGTGAAACTCTCTCTCTTCTTAATAGAGTCCTTGATTATGAAAGCTTTGATGATGTGGATATGGTTATAGAGGTATGCCTCACTACTTATGTTGTTATTTTGAAGTGATTCTTCTCTTTCCCTAGTAATCTACCCTCTATCTCCAAACAGGGTAATAATTTTAGTTGGGGGAGCAAAATTTTGTTTTTTCCTCAACAATTAATTTTTTCATAAGAAGCTACAAGAATGTTTAATTGTAAAAGACTAAAAATAGTAAATTATAAGTATTTATCTGAATCTTAGTCTAAATAAACTTATCTGTGAAATGATAAATTCTCATGATCGTATCACAGGTGCCTATTTTTTTAGGTAATGTATGATTGCATGCCTTATGCTTGCTATTATTATAATTATAGATCCAATATTAATATGAGATCATGATGCAGTCCAGCTCATATGATGCAGCTTTTAGAAATAGTGTGTATAGAAAGGACATCTTCCCAAGTTATTAGTGACTTGCTAAATGTTGGGAAGAAGATAAAGAAAACTCCAATTGTAGTTGGCAATTGCATAAGCTTTGTTGTCAACCACATGTTCTATCCATACACACAGGCAACACTGATGCTTGTTGAACATGGTGTCGATATCTATCAAATTGATCAAGCAATTACAAAGTTTGAAATGCCAATGAGGCTATTTAGGTACTTTCTTGTCGTTATTTTAAGCTCCTTACCATTCAGAAATATTATAAGAACAAACAAAATTGCTTTTATGCTAGAATACAGAAACAAACAAGTTTTTCAAAGGTAGAATTAGTTTATGTGTTTTTGTGATGTGTTTTAGGCCCTAAACACAGCTTCTAGGATAAAACTTGTGTTACCCCACTCAATTTAGTATATATGCAGGATATAATTTCATAACTAAACCTATGGTTACCTAGTAATTGCATGTCAGAGATGCAATGCAACCCAAGATGCATTTGGAGAGAAGATCTAAGATGTTTATATTCATGTTTTAATGCCCACAAAGATTAATCTCAGTGCATTTTGGGTTCCAATATAAAAGACTTGGAGTAGTTGGTTTTCATACGAGTTTTTTCTTGACTCTAGAGTTCATCTTTAGTTTGTTGCTGCAGATTATTTTATTTTTCCCAAATTTGCACCAATTTTTCTTTTTTTAAACCAAGATGATGGATTTTGTCAGTTTTGAGGTTGCAATTACTGGTGGAATCTAGTTTATTGAGAACTATCCAGAGAGATAATGTTGGTTAAGCTGGATGACAATCCAGCAAGTCATATGTTTTCAATGTTTTTGGAAATAATTAAACGATTGATATTTAAAATCCCAGTAGGCTAAAAACCAAACTATTGATCATAGAGGTGAAACTACTAGTAAAGGTTTCTATATATATGACAACAAGGGTAAAGCTTTCCCTGACCTTGAGGTTTTGAATGATATAAACAAAGCAAAGAGCATGACTGGTGTTACCATTGACTTTGAGGTCCTTTTCTTCCCCCCTGTGTCTTCCTCCTTTAAGGTGCACTACAAAAATATCAAATTATTTTGGTCGTTACCACTGCTAACTTACTAGATTATCTCAATTTCTTAATCATTAATATCTTAGTTGTGATCTTTCTTGTTGCTGTGACATTGAACATGGGCATGGATAATGAAGTTGTTTGATCAAGACAAAGTCAAAATGATGTTTTTTCCTATTGTGAATGAAGCTTGTCGCCTTCTTGAAAAATGAATTATTGTTAGGGCACTCGACCTTGATGTTGTTGCTGTTATGGGGATGGGGTTCCCAGCATACAGGATAGTGTGTGTTTCCTATAATAAAATACTTTATTCCAATCATTATGATTCAATTGACACAGGTGACTTTGATTTGAGGAGGCGTTATTTTTTAGGCCGACTCTCTTGATTCAAAATATGTATGTTCAAAATTAGAGGAATGGTCAAAGGTGTATAGAGCATTCTTCAAACCTTGTGTGAATTTAACATAAAAAGCTTTTAATGGGCTGTCTTTGGTGAGAAATTTATATGTTTACATGTTGGATTTAGATCTTTGTCATATTTATAGTTGATGGTAGGAAGTTTTAAAAACAACACCATGAAAAACATGGTATCCTTGTAAACATAAGCTGATGAGTTAACTTTCAGAAATAAAAATCTTCTTAAATAAAACAGGTTTTGCAAACATGTCAGACCCAAAGTATCTGAGTTTAGAAGTCAACTAAGCTCAAAGTAACGTAAGTCTGGCGAGCATGCTAGACCCAAAGAACTTGAACTTGGCAGTCACCCAAGTCCAAGGTAACTTGGATCTGACAAACATACCAGACTTAAGGAACTTGGACTTGACACTTAGCTAAGTCCAAGGAAACATAGGTCTGGCAAACATGTCGGACTCAAAGTTTTTGAGCAACATCTCCTAAACCTTGAAGAAGTTTTTGTTGTTTTAAGTTAATTTCAGATGAAACTCAACCCGTCCGAATATATTTTTGCCATCAAGGGAGGAACATTTCTTGGTTTTCTGGTAAGCTCCAAAGGAATCGAGCCCAATCTAGAAAAAATTCAAGCCATATTAGACATGATGCCCCCGCAAAATGTGAATGAAGTACAACGCTTTATAGGAAGAATGACTGCTCTTAACAAATTCATTGCTCGTTTTGAGCAACATGCCATGTTAGTAAAGAGCATGACTTTTGAGCAACATCTTTTAGATCTTGAAGAAGTTTTTGTTGTCTTGAGTCAATATCGGATGAAACTCAACCTTTCCAAATATGTTTTTGCCATCAAAAAAGGAAATTTTCTCAGTTTTCTGGTAAGCTCCAAAGGAATCGACCCTAATCCAGAAAAAATTTAAACCATTCTAGACATGATGCCCCCATGGAATGTGAAGGAAGTACAATGTTTTATAGGGTGATTAGCTACTTTCAATTGATTCATTTCATTTTGAGAAACTTGTCATGTTAGTAAAGAGCATGACTTTTAAGCAACATCTTCTAGACCTTAAAGAAGTTTTTGTTATCTTGAGTCAAATACCGGATGAAACCCAACCCTTTCAAATGTGTTTTCGTTATCAAGGGAAAAAAATTTCTTGGGTTTTTATAAGTTCCAAAGGAATCGAGCCCAATTTAAAAAAAAATTCAAACCATACTAGACATGATGCCCCCACAGAATATGAAGGAAGTACAATGCTTTATAGAGCGATTGACTGCTCTTAACAAATTCATTGCTCGTTTAGGGGAGTGTACTCTGTTGTTCTTCAAAACACTAAGAAATATAACCACCTTTGAATGGATTGAGGATTGTCAAAGGGTTTTTAAAGAGCTTAAGATTTATCTGTCATCCCCTAAGATTTTATCTCAAACATAGGAGAAAGAAGATTTATTGCTCTACCTAGGGGTGACAGATTCAGCAAGGAGTTTAATTCTCGTAAGAGAAGATGAAGGCATACAATGATCTATGTATTATTCCAGTCGAACTCTCTATGAAGCAGAAACAAGATACTTATAGGTGGAGAAAGTAACACTAGTGCTAGTAAACACCTCTAGAAAGTTAAAGCCATACTTTCAAGCTCATCAAATAACTGTATTGACAGACCAACCACTGAGGCAGATTCTTCACAAGCCAGAATTATTTGGGCGACTAGTTAAATGGGCTATAGAGCTAAGAGAATTTTGACTTCAATACAAACCTCGTTCAATGATAAAGGGTCAGGCCTTGACAGATTTCATCGTTGAATGTTGTTTTACAGAATGTATGGATACCCTTGATCATCCACCTTCAACGATAGAAATTCCAGTTGGATAAGAAACATTAATAAGATCATATGTGTTACTTTCCTCTTGAAAATTATGTAGATGCTCCTTCCAATATAAGTGGAAATGGAGCTGGGATAGTACTTATCAGTCCTGAAGAACATGTATTAGAATATAGTATTCATTTTGAGTTCCCTACTACCAAAAATGTAGTAGAATATAAAGCTTTTCTTGTTGGACTATGTCTTGCAAAAGCTTTGAATGCTTATCTCCTCCAAGCTCATAGTTATTCCTAATTAGTGGTTAGTCAATGCCAAAAAACAAATGATGCGAGAGAACCCTACCATATAGTTATATCTTCAAAAAATACATCTGATCTCAACGTTGAACAAAAAAATGTTTCAATCACTTATATTTCTAGAGAAGACAATCAACGAGAAGACCTCTTGTCTAAATTAAAAAGTTCTAATTCAGTGGAATTTCTTGTCGATGTTTGGGTAGAAGTCTTGGAAGAACCTAATATTGGTAAAGATGATCGTGTAGTTGTTCCCATCAATATAATAAATGATTGGAGGATCCCTATTACAAACTATTTGTAAACAGGAGAGTTATCCTCAAATAAAAATGTAGTTACTTGTCTGATAAGACAAACATCTGGATGTTGCATAATTGACAATGTCATATACAGAAAATCTACCTCGGCCTCATTACTAAAATGTTTGTCCCTATAAGAGAGCTCTTATATTTTACAAGAAATACATGAAGGCATATGTAGTCTTTATATAGGCTTCAGGGCTCTTGTAGCTCAGGTAACACAAGTAAAATTTTATTGGCCAACTATACTTCAAGATTCCATAAGCTTAGTAAAGAGATGTGACAAGTGTTAAAGATTTGTTTTAGTTCCTTAACAACCATATGCGAAAATGACAACTATAACTTCCCCTTGGCTATTTTCATAATGAGGAATGGACATTCTAGGTCAATTTCTTGAGGCCACAGACAAGAGATAGTTTGTCCTAGTGGTCATGGACTATTTTTCCTTAATGTTTTCTTTCTTTTAGAAGAAAATCATATGTCTCAATGGATGAACTTGGTCTCCTTAAGAGCAGTAGCCCCTACCAACTAGGGGATGGTATGTGTTCTCCCCATAGACACTCTTTAAAGGATGAACGTGGTCTTTCTAGTGCTATATGCATCACTCTTCAAAGGATGAACTTGGTCTCCTTAAAGGTAATAGCCCCTACAAAGTCCCTAGGGATGGTATGTGTTCTCCCCATAGACGTGGTCTCCCCAATGCTATATACACCACTCTCTAAAGGATGAACATGGTCTCCCTAAAGA
>Ga0325410_1004923_pt1 | contig 14868 bp, 9 predicted proteins | sample PopdelMetagenome_16_FD_206182 | JGI IMG/M metagenome (GOLD analysis project Ga0325410, IMG submission 206182) | Populus deltoides microbial communities from Bellville, Georgia, United States - Xylem-PdIQD-R3 | ecosystem: Host-associated > Plants > Phyllosphere > Stem > Wood/Secondary xylem... | reverse complement strand
TCTTTGTCCTTTCAATTTCAGTACTTCAACTCATCAATCAATTCTTTCATTTATGTGATAGGCCTTCATTTAAGATGAACATTTACCATAAATTAAAGGTATCTTATATTATTAGATATGTTATTATAAAACATGCTTTAGTTAAGGAGTTATTGATACTTCAAGTGCAAAATGATGATATAAAACCTTGATAAACATGCACTTTTAAGTACTAATCACATGGTCACCGAATAATAAATTTGCCAGTTCTGGTTGTCGGCACTGGACTATGAGCGTCGTGTGAACCACTCGAACCTCACATGCTCAATATATTGCGGCCATATATCCCCCGGGATGTATGGCGATTTGAAATCCCTTTAAACCACCACGCCATTCCAACCTTGGACACCGTTATCTCTCGCGTATTTTTTGGTTTTTTTGTATTTCATACCAAAAATCACGGAACCTACTTCCATAGTGAAAAATTAGATTTTAAAACATAAAATTATAAAACAAAATATTGTATTGTTTTCGATTTTACCTAGTTGCCACGTGATTCTCTCACACCCTCCTTGCAACATTGTCATGTGCGCTATCCCACTTGAATTTGTGTTGTGTATAAATAATTTATTTAAAATAAAAATAGTATGAGATATAAAATTATAAAAATAATTTATTAAAAATAAGCTGGAAATTAGAAGTTAACACCTATCTGAAATCTTCGAAACCATACATCAATATAAGGTTTCCAATCAGGATGTCTGGAAACTTGACTTCATTGAAATAATGGAATCTCCATCGACGATTTAAACGCCGATGTTATTACTTAGGTGACCTCAATGTTTGTGAACCTGAAAATAAATAAAATATTAATTAGTTGTTCATAAAATATGTTATAAGTAAAAAAAACTAAAACCAAAACAAACTTACATTGAAAAGTCGTCCTTCCAATGTGCCTGGTACTTGCAGATGAATTGACCCCGCTGTGAAGGTATACAGCCTCTGCGCTGTGAAACCGCGCTCAAAGAGGCAGCATCGCGAGTCGGCTCAGGTGCCTCTTCTTGATCAGCACCTAAGGATAAGTCATCTTCGCTGCTAGAAGAACTAGTTACAACCATCTGCTCACGACGTGCTGTTGATTTCATTCTATACATCTACATAAATTTATACGAATAATTACATAATTAAATTTGATTTTTTTTAAAAAAAATCTACAGCACCTCCCCTATACTGGAGACTCCATTGAAAAATCTTATATATAACCTAACATCTATACAAATTTAATAATAAAATAAAGAAAAAAATAACATTTAATTTTATATATTCAACTAATATCTATAGAAATTCATCAATAACAATTAAAATTAATGGAAATAATCAAGTAAAATTGAGATAAAATAATTAAATTTAATCTTATATTTTCAATTACCATTTTTAAGGTAAATTCAACAATAACAATTAAAATTCAACAAAATTTTCAATTGTTATGGCAATACAAACAATAAAATAGATTGAATAAATTAAAAAACAAAAACTATAGACTTTAGGAATGAAAAATGCTTACCTTAATAGTGTGTTTATTTCAAGACTTTATCTACATTATAAGAATACACCAAAACAAAAAAACACAAAAAAATAACAATAACTAAAACAAAGAAAAAAAAAATCATTAAGCATATTAAATGAAAATACATACCTTTTAATTTGTTAAAAATAGAACTAAAGACTATAAGCAAAAAACAAAAGTTTGGAAGCAAATGAAAGAAAAAAAATGAGATAGAGAACTCTGAAACGAAGGAGAGGAAAAATGAACTACATGGGCAGTCGCTGGGATTTATACTACAATTTTACTGACAGCATCTCCGATGGACTATTTAAATAATATTAATTTTAATTACTGTCGATGAATTTTCAAATGTTTGTCAGTAAATTTTGAATTTCACACTAAAATTTTTAAATGACCCTCAATAATTTTTACAGTTCGTCAGTATATACACGTGGTCCATTGGTGAGTTCATCGGTATTGGTCAATTGCACCGACAGAGAACTCTAACAGTTATGCCTCTTGTAACATACCGATGGATGGTATCCGTCTGTATGGATGTCATTGATTGTGGCAAATGCAGTAAATATTTTGCAACTCTTGATAAAACATCAACAGGAGGCATCCATTTGTATGGATGTCGGTGATTGTGGCAAATGTAGTATATATTTTTCATTTCTCTGTGAAATATCGATGGACGGTATCCATCTGATCGAATGTCGGTGATTATGCACTGTGTATGACAAATTATGTTTGTATTGCCTATTTATCCTCCTGCAAATGCTTAAATTGCAAATTTCTCGTATAGCACAGTAACAGTAGTGAACAATTATAAAATAAATATTTCATGTTACAAAATATCATCCATAATATTACATTATAAAAAAAATGTTTTACACTTTTATGTTGTGACAGTTAGTCAGAATTTTCTTCTTCTTCATCATCAATTGAATCGTCATCAACTCTATTACACTCTTTAATGTGGATATCATCATCATTTTCATCGACATTTGCTTGTCCGCTAGAGCTTAGAACAACATTCAACTCCTCTACATCAATATCAACACGGAAATTCAAATTTTCTTTTAAGTCAATCGAAGGAGCAACTCGATATGTTTCAACCAATTCACTAACTTGAAAGACTTCATCTCACACGCTTGTGTCTTTGTTCTCATCTTGAACAATCTCGACACGACCCCTGGGTTTTGTTTTTAAAACGGATAACCAATTAACTGTTGATTGGTTCTTTCTAAAGGAAAGGGTGTATATGTAATAAACTCGTTGGCATTGCCTTGCGAAAACAAAGACATCATTTACGTTGTGGAGTCTAGCTTTTGAGTTGATTTCAACCAGACCATAGTGAGGATCCAATTTGATTCCTCTGTCAGTAGATATCAATAGCATTTGAATAAAAACACTCTATTTTGCTCGTTATGATATTGTAATTCGATAACCTCTTCTAATTTACCATAGCAGTCAACTTCAAACTCACTACAAGTCGATCCCTTAACACAAACACCGTTGTTGTATGTCTTTCTTCCATGCTCGTATTTTCAATATGAAACACATATCCATTGACAAAATACCCGTTATAGCACTTAACTTTTCTTTCAGGACACAAGCTTAGTAAAGACAATGAAATAATAACACTAATTTCCATTTGATAAACCTTGTATATCAAGTACAACAATAATCAATAAACAAGAATTTTATAATATTAACGTATAGTAACTTTGCAAGAGATAATGAGTTTGTTATAGTATGAGTTTATTATAGTACTTACATGTGTTCTGAACCACGTGGCAAATTGTTTATCTTGTAAGTGAAAGACTTAGGATTCGGTCAGCTGTGAGTTATTGGACAGTAAATATTATCGATGTTGTTTAGAAAGTTGTTCCAAATTATATGAGTTATGATATTACAATATATAAATAGTACATTCTTAACAAAGTTTAAGTAGTACATATACTTACTGAATAAAAGTTCTCAACTCATCATACTTAAATAAAACATAATTGTGTACTTGTCTAAACTCTATTTCAGACAAATATCTTCCCCTTACGGTATTTTTAGGTTTGGGTCGTCCAAAATTGAAGAATATTGAAAAGTTCCCACTAGAAGGCAATTCACCACCATCATCATATTGTGGAACGCGTTTGATTCTCGTTCTCAAATGAGGTTCGAAATAGTACGAGATAAATGTTGAGATCTCCTCAATAATATAAGCCACACATATTGAAGCCTCAACATGCACCTTGTTCTTAACCTTTTTCTTAAGATTGAACAAGTACCTGCATGGAATTAAACAAATATTTTCAATTAAGAAAAATGATGAAAATACTTTTAGTTATGAATTACATTGCAACTTTCGCATCATATGATAAATATATGGGTAGATGCTCCATCGAGTCAAAAACTAATGGAGGAAATATCATCTCAAGTTTGCATATTGTCTCGACGATATTCATTTCAAGCCTCTCAATATGATCAACAATGAACTTGTTGGAGCATATATCTCTAAAGAAATGACTGATCTCGTGAGTGCATTTCATATCCCCTTCAATAACAAAACACGATAAGCTAATGGAATGAGTGTTTGCATAAACACGTGGCAGTCGTGACTCTTTATTCCATACAATCTACATCCCTCCATATTAAAAAACCTTGATATATTCGAGGCATGCCTATTGAGAAAACACAGACTCTTAAGCTATTTGTAGACTAGTAATTTTGCATTTTTCTCTAATAAGAAGCTTTCTCTGGGTTTTGCAACCCGTGACCCATCAAAAACCAACTCTATATTTTACGGTTACAAAACAATGTTATATCCAATCTAACCTTAATGTTTTCCTTTGTCTTCCCCTTCACATCTATGATAGTGTTGAAAATGTTCTCAAACATGTTCTTTTCTATGTGTATGACGTCAAGGTTCTGGCGGAGGAGATTGGTCTTCCAATAAGAAAGCTCCCAAAAAATACTTCACTTTACCTAATTATGGGTCAAACCAAAACCAGGAAACTTCTGCTTACCTGATTGGAAACCAAACAGAATGTCACCGTACTCTGATATAATATCATGCAATTCTTCACTTCTAAGATGCAGCGGTGCAACATCCTTTTCAACTTTGCTAACAAAGAAATCCTTTATGTTATTTCTGTTCCTGTGATTCGTTGGCAAGAAACGACTGTAGCAGTTAAAAAAAGAAGCTTTACCTCCGTTTGTTATCGTGAATGCCTTGTTGGTTTCCATGCAGTATAGACATACTAGTTTTCCATGCGTGCTCCAACCTAAAATCATATCATAAGCTGAAAAATCATTAATAGTCCATATCAAAGTCGCCCTTACAATAAAATTTTATTTCCTCGATATATCTATCATAAGTCAAAGTTCTGGAGGACCACAACTGCATCAACTCATCAATTAACGGTCGAAGACAAACATTTATATTCTGGCCGAGACTGCTCAAACCTTGTATAACCGTAGATAAAAATATGAACTTTGGCCTCACACACATCCTTGATGGCAAGTTATAAACCGTGAGTATGACCGGCCAACAAGAATAAGGAGTAGCAAATGACCCGAATGGGTTGAATCCGTCTGTACATAACCCAAGATGCACATTTCTTGATTCAGCTGAAAAATGAGTGTTTCAATGCTTTGCCGTCAGAAGGATGCACTATCACTCCATCAACCACATTATATGATTGGTGCCATGTCATATGCTTAGAAGTTCTTGGTGAAAAAAATAACCTCTACAATATAGGTGTGATAGGGAAGTATCTAAGTGTTTTATATGCCACGAGAGTCTTTTCCATGTCAATTCTGGGTTTGTAACGGAAATGCACACATGTCATGTACTCGATCAGCTCAGCATTTTCAAGGTAGTAAATCATGCAGAAGTTAGGGCACATAGCAATGTTCTGGTATTCTAAATCAAGAGGTTTCATCATGGACTTACCAGCATAGAAGTTCTCTTTCAGCCTGTTCCCTTCAGGTAAAATGTTTATCGCCCATTCAATAATTTTGTCATAACCGGCCTCACTCAACCCGTGATCTGACTTGTTGGTGAATAAATGTGCTATGACCGATAATTTACTGTGATTCGTGGAACCATCCCATAATGGTTCGTTAGAATCTTTCAATAGATAAAAAAAAACTGGGATGTATCTGTATTAGGTTCTTCTTCTATGATTGGACATTGACTGACATTACCTTGATTCATTCTCATTGCATCCCTAACCATATTCTTGTAAGGATTACTGTTGTCATTTACAACTTCATGCAGATTACTAGAAGTTGACCCCACCACCCTTTCTTCCATTCTCTTATTAGGAACAAATAGTTCTCTGTGTGCATACCAACACAAATAATCATATGAACCCTTTGATTAAAAGATGCATCATTATAACATCTTGATGCATATAATTAATAAAACCCTCGGAACATTTTGAATGTCATGTATCTATGTTTACACTTTCTGCAAGGACATCTAATACCGCCTCCAGTAAAAATCCTCGGAATAGATGTTGTAAAATTAATAAAACCCTGAACCCCATTACAATAATCCATCCTCCACAATCTTTGGGGTGAGTCTCGATACATCTATGAACGATCATCCATGACTTCTATCGAACCTCTATAAAATTATGATGACAACATGTATTAATTAACTATGTTAAGTAAATAAATTTGTAAAAATATTGGTTTGCCTCGACATTATCCAACAAACTAAAAAAAGACTTCTCTTAAATATTCATTATTAATTATCATTCATACTACAAGTTTGTTTGAGAAATAACAATAAAACTTGTACATACACCAACAAAATACATATACTAAAAAAACAATAAAAAAAATAATAAAAGTGACATTTTAATGTTAAAATTAAAAAAGATAAAATTTACTTATAAAAAATAACAAAATGTACTATAAATCAAAACACGGATGTTGTGACCATAAAAGTACAAGAAAGATGACTTGTGTTGAGAAGAAGGGGATATTTTTAGGGGGGTGGTTGTTTGCAGTTTGGGAGGGGAGAGTTGGGATGGGGAAGAAGGAGGAGAAATAATGGGGAGGGGAGGGGAGGCAACGTGGTGATATATTAGCTTTTACCGATGGAATCCCTGATGGACACATTATGTCAGTATATTCGTCGGTAATTCTAACGATGAATGGGTCACATCACTGTACGGATATCCTGGTTTGAATCCCTCGGTAATTCCATCGGTAAAATCGCCTGCAAAAATATCCACATCATTGAACTAGTTTTTTTTCTCAAAATTTTATATATTCCGTCTGTAATTCTATCGGTATATACTGGCGGGATGATGTTATCGGTATATATCGATCGAATTACAGATGAAATATAAGTCGTTAGTAATTGTGACTGCAATTTACCAATAGAATTATTTCATCGGTAATTCCGTTGGTTTTTGATGAATTTCTGGTAGTGTTCTCAACTTGGTATCAGAGCTTTCTACTATCATAAATCCTCTCTTCCTCTCCCAAATGGACTCTGTTGTTGCTTCTGTTGCTGACTTCTCCCTCCACCAAACTGGCATTGCAGCCCAGCCGACAGACCACTCACAAGCTGCTGCCAATGGTGCCCTCCCACAGCGGCAACCTCCTTCGCTTGCAGCACAAAACAATGACTCTTCTTCTCATGTTTTTGTCATTCCTCTTCACATTATAGGGACATCAACTTCAGTTATAGTTGTTTTGTCCAACACTCAGCAAGTTGTTTCGTTGAAGCTTACAAACACAAATTATCTCTATTGACGAATATAGATGAAGCCATACCTTCTTGGTTATGGTGCTTTTCACTTTGTTGATGGCTTAGTGTCGTGTCCCCCTCTCATATTTCTGACAGTTCTATTGATTCCTCTCCAATAATTAACCCCTTTTTTCTTCATTAGAAGCAATAAAATCAACTTTTTTTGAGCGCATTACTCTCCTTTCTCTTCATGGATGTGCTGCACCTTATGGTCGATTGTCATACCTTGCACTGTGTTTGGCACACCCTTGAAAAAGCTCTCGTGTCTCTATCTAATTCTTGCATTATACACTTCATGGGTGAATGTTTCGGTTACTATGTATATGCAGCAAGCAAAATTGTTATTTGATGAATTAGTTGTTGTTGGTTAGCCTATCTCTTTTGAAGGCTTCAATCTCTATATGTTTCATGGTCTTTGTGGTGAGTTTAAAGACTTAGTAACAAACCTCATGACCAAGGCAGAATCACTGTCTTATACCGACCTTCATAGTCATCTCTTTACCCATGAATTTCTACACAAGACCTCCCTTCAATCCATGGATACTAGCTGTCGCAAGTCAATGCACGACATCCGTTGGCGATTTTCTAGTTCATTTGTTTGATTCGTTAGGAGTTGCCACCTAGTGTTATGGTAACTAGGAACCTATGGTCTGCGAGAGTCTGGGTAAGGGACTGGTTGTACAAGGGGAAGACGCATCACCCCCAGTGCACCCTACCTAAGGTAAACTATATTGTTATTTAATTGTTTTCTAAGTCGAGTTTCTATTTGTTGGTCTTTTCTAGGGTTCAAGGTAGATCTCTCTTCATGAGAAAATCTCTATCTTATTAGATTAAATCATAACCGTTCTAAAATCTAAATTTTAGCATCGTATTTATTTATACCTTGTATCTTTAATACCTGATGGTGTACTTTATCGTGTAATTTTACACCCACAAATATTAAAGTTTACATCTGGATCTTAAAAAAAATTTGAAAAATAGGTTTTTGATATTTTTGCCAAACCATAATGGATGATCATAAACCAGTTATGATATCCATTTTTATTTTCAAAACATGGGAAAGATGCAAGTTTTTATTTATATATAAAAATATGCTTGGAAAAGTTTTTAGGTTTTGGCCGTATGCATGAAATTCTTTTTATTTTTCCGGAGAAAATCGGGTATTTTAATACCGGATTTGTATTTTACAATGTAAATATACAACCCGATATTATGCAAAATTGGTACAAAAATATTTGAGAAAATCACAAATTTTTCAAAAGGACTTTTCAAATTTTTTGGAATTTTTTTATTTTTTATATTATAATATATTATTATAAATAAATAAATAAAAATAAAATAAAATTCTACATGGGCTGGGCCGGCCCAGCTAACGGGGCCAGGCTCAGCCATAGAAGAGGTCAGGTCGATTTCGATCCAAAATGGTTGGGCCGATGTCAGCCCGAAGTGGTTGGGCCTATCTCAGCCCGAAGTGGTTGGGCCGACCTCCCCCCGAAACTTTTTATTTATTTCTTTAGGACTAGGCCAGACCTAGCCCAGAACTTTGGGCTGGGCCAGCCACGGCCCGTCCCAACTCCACTGCATGAGTAGTGGCCATGAATTATAAGGCAAACCAAACACCAAGCAGCTTACCTTAGGTAGGGCATACTAGGGGTGCTAATACCTTCCCTTTATGCAACCAGTCCCTTACCTTAGAATCTCTGAAAGACTAGTTAGGGTTCCTAGTGATCAAATATTAGGTGGCGAATCCTTTATTCATAACAAAAACAAACAAAGACCCTGAAATCAATCGAGGATCGCCACGAGGGTGCGACAGTTATGTCTTTGTCCCTTGCCTTTCCCTTTTCAGATCATGGTTGGTAATTTCATTTAAACTTCCTTATTATCTTTACAGTGTCCTTTTCCACTTTCCCATAAATATCCTTATGAATCTTCCTCTTAATTTGTTTGGGATCTAAAGCAACCTTCTAAGTGGATGAAGATGATGTTTATATTAGAATCTTTCGCACTCTTTTTGTCAAAGTCCTTTTATTGTATTGTTAGTAGTTTTAGTATAAGATTAGGCTCAATCCTACCTAGTATTGATCATATGTGTGGTTGATCTTTAGTACCATGTGTTAGCAATTTGATAGGTGTTTGTCATTATTGATTCTCAACTAAATAACTAGTTTTTTCTTATCGTAAAACTTTGTTATCTTAGTATAGCATATGGTACAACACATATCAATTTTTGCCTTGAAGGTATAAGCTTTCAATTAATAATATAATACACAACACAATCAATTAACCATTGTAAATTTAACAATTTCAAAAGTACATTTAATTAAATAATAGGTCAGGGAGTGTAAATCTCTTACCTTAACTACTATTATCCAAGTTCTCTATAAGTCAGGTTTCGTCTCGAACGCTTCTCCAACAACTCCATATAACAATCATTATCACTCATACATTCTAATTTAAATTTCACCCGTATTTTTTTCCATACAACACATCCAAACACAAGTTCACAATCAATTTACATTGTACATTTGCATATAATTCCTTAATCCTTTACATGTATCTATTCCAATAATTCATCACTCATACAAATAATTTTCTTAACATGCCTTACAATATATTTTATGTCATCTCAACATGCCTTAATCTAACAAAACCCTTAGATTTAATCATTTATATTTATATCAAAGGCCACCAATATTTCAAGAACAAAATCACTACCATCATTGCCACAATAATTTTCATGATATGTATACACTCACTTACATAATAAATATACTTCACAAATAAAATTTGTTAATCATTTAACCATACCTGTATTCTCAATTCTTATATACTCATTAAAATCAAATTATCATATCATTTAAATCAGTTTATATTCATCAACTAACACTCTTGTAAATAATTAGAAATGGCAAATCATGATTGGTTTAGTCTAACCAAACCAAAATACTATTCTATATTTAGCTCATAACTAAAGTTATAGAACTTGATTTTGACAATGACTTACTTTTTCCGCAAACTAAAATACAAAGCCACAATCTTGTTGAAGAGAAAAGAACTCATGTATGTCGTTTACACACCTAAAATCACCCATTACAATAATATACATAATGTATCCAGTAAAACACAATTTAACCCTTCTTTATTTTTTAGCTCATATTTATAGTTTTATAGCTCTAAATTAAGAAAAAAAACCAGTTTTATTTAAAATATAAAATCCTAACTACAACTTTCATATAAAAAAGAAAACCTAGTTCTACCTTTTACATATCCAAAACCGCACATTACATAAGCATATAAGATTTGTTCAATAGTTTGACTTGTCTTTAGTTTTTAACTCATATCTGGATTTCTATAGCTCCAATTTAATTAAAACTAGTTTTATTGGAAAGATAACATCATATCTATAACTTTTGTAAGGAACCAATTCCAAATTTCATCATTTCAAGTTCATGTTTTAGCTAGTATTCAACTAATAAAATTGCCATAATTTTCTTTTTAATTTTTCCATAGTTAACATGTTAACCATTAGTTTTTCATGCTCAAGAACATCACCCATAATGATATTTAACATTCTAAACAGTTAATTCAAAAAATCATCAACTCAAATCAAAATCTCATAAACTAACATTTCTTCAAAACCTTGAATAAGTGCAATAGAATTCAAATAAAGGGTTTAACATCACTTACCCAAACAAAATCAAGAAAACATTTGCTACATATCATCCATTTTTTTCTTCTCTCTTCAATTTCTTCTTTCTCACTCTTCATTTTTCATAGTCATTTCTCCTTTTCCTTTCCAAATTCAATCCAATCTTGTGTTTTCTTTACAAATAATCAAGAATTATTCTTGGATTTTTCACTTGAAGGAGGAATTTTTGAGAAATTATAGAGAAAATAGAAAGTCTTTATCTTTTTTTTTCCTTCATAGTTGTTTAGTTGACTGTTATAAAGGGAGATAGTAATGAATTTTCACTTGTTTACAAAAATGCCCGTCCTTTATGCCTTTAATTAATTTTCATGCAAGTTGCCTTAGCTTCTAACCTAAATAGTAAGGCATTTTCAAACTCCGATTGAACTGAAATTTTTAAGCAAGATTAAAATGTCAAAAAACTCCATGAAAAAGACCAGCCCTATCTGACACTTGAATTGAAATTTATGCATGATAGCATAAAATTAGTTAGTTTATGATTTTCTCATCAAAAATCTAAATTTTCATATTATTTCATTTCATAAATCATTCCTCTAAATCCTTGAGACCATTTTCATATTCTCAAATATTTTTATCTATCTTTTTATCATTTATTTCATTTACAAACTTGTTACCGTTTCACGGTAATTCTACCAAATTTTTTTAACGGATGCTTACACCGTAACTATTTTATGTTCTTTTATACCATTGTTTATTATTTTTACTCTTTATTACCATGTTAATTTCTTGGAATCATTTTATTATTTTTACTTGTTCTTTTGTTCATTGAAACTCGTTACTAGTTTCATTAACGTTACACATTTTAATTGAAGATTTGTAACCCTTATTTTAACTTCAACAATACCTTTAATTTTTTTTTTTATGAAGATCATTATCTTCATTTCTTTCATCATTAATTATTTCTTTCATCATTTTTTTGTTTTCTGTTAAATCTCAAACTTCCGTTACCTTACTATCGATGGTCCCATTTTTTATACGGAGGTTTACATGGGTCGTTGAATCGAATGGATTTAATAAGTTTGGCCAATTTAGTAATATGAATAAAGCATACAATGAAAAATAAATCAATAAAAAAATTGACAACGACAGACTTTTTTGCTAAATCAAGATAATTTTGACAAAAGCAAATTGAATAAAACTATGAAGTTTAATCATCAAACAATCCAATGTTGAAAGGCAAGATGATCAGGATCATTTTCAATATTTGTCAAAAAAATCCAACAAAAAGCAAATTAAAAAAAAAAACAACAGTGCCCAATTTAAAATCTAATAAATGTTGAAGGATAAAACAAAAAAAATGAGCTTAAAAAAGAAAAAAAAAACAAGCAAATCCAAGTGAATCTCCTAAACCTAAGTTAATCAAGAAGCCTAATCTGAAATCTAATAAATGCTCAATGATGAAACTGAAAAAACATGAGCTTAAAAACAAGGAAAAAAAAACCAAATCCGAGTGAATCTCTTAAACCTAGGTTATTCCCTCAAACTCGCAATCCATTAAATCTCAAACCTGACTCAACTGAAAAGTTCAGTACCCAACCAATTTAATATTGAAGGATAAAACTTAGAAAAATATTAAATTTAAAAAATTTTCAAAGTTAAAAAAAATAGCAATTAAAAAAATAAGAATTAAATCCTACAGGAAAACAACTATAGAAGGATAAAGTTGCAAAATAAATTCAATTTTTAAAACCATCCTTAACAAAATAAATAACAATCAAAAAAATAGAAACCGAATCTGACACATAAATAAACAAAAAGAGGATGAAATTGAAAATATATATATAATTTAATAAATCATTTAAAATAAAACAAATAGGAATTAAAATAATAGAGATCAAGTCGAAATGAGAAAACAATTGAAGGGCTGCCATGAAATTGTGAAGGGTCAGGCATGAAATTCAAGGTGAGAGAGAAGAAAAAGAAGAAATGGCCACTAATGTAAAACCCTAAACCAGTTGACCACATGAAGGATTAAAATATCATTATGAAATTTAGGGTATTGGCAATGGACGACCTTTCAAGTGCCCCCAAAAAAGCACTGGGGGCACTACCAGAAAATCAGAGAAAAACAACGGAATTACCGACGGAATTTTTTCTTTGAAAATTTTTACCGACAGAAATAATTTCATCTCAAAATCTATCGGTATATACCAACCGTATCGCTGACGGACGATGCAGTTTTTTTGAAAAGTTGCAACGGTGTGATGACGAGGATTTTTTCAGATGATTTTACCGACAGAATTAGCAAGGGATTCAAAAGGGGATAGCCATACTATGACGTGGCACTTCTACTGGCGGAATCACAGACAAAACATGTCTGTCGATGATTCCATCGGTAAAAGCCAGTATATACCCACTCTGCCGACACTCTCTTCCTTTGTTTCTCCTTCTTCTTCCCCTTCTTCTTCCCCATCCCACCTCTCCCCTCTCAAATTGCAGCCAACCACCCATCCCATCTCTCCCCTCTTCTCAACACAAGCACTCAAGTTTCTTATACTTTTGTACGTGGTCACAACATTCGTTCTTGTAGATTTTATCATTTTTTGTAAGTAAATCTATCCTTTTTAGTTTTAACATTTAAATGTGAATTTTATTGTTTTTTGAGTATATGTATTTTGTTAACGTATGTACTTGTTTGATTGTTATTTGTCAAAGAAACTTATAGTATGAATGTATAATTTTATAGTTGTTATAGCTTGTTTTAGATTTTGTCAAATTATATTTGTTTGTAAATTGTTGAAATTTTGTTTGAATTACACCGAATTAGATGTAAATAATAGCTTGTTTAACGAGTTTGTTTTCATTGTTATCAATTCTATTGCGAAGTTGTGATTTTCATAAATTTATATATGTTTAAATTTTTATGTATGAACGTTGATAGTTGATAATTGATAATGAATATTTAACATAAGTATTTTTTAGTTTGTTGGATAATTGATAATGAATATTTAACATAAGAAACCAATATTTTTGTTATGTTTTATAGAGATTCAATAGAAGTCATGGATGTATCGGGACTCACCCCAAGGATTGCGGATGGTGGATTATTGTAACAGTGTTCAGGGATTTATTAATTTCACAACATCTATCCCGAGGAATTTTACTGATGACGGTAGTTGTCCATGCAGGAAGTATAAAAATTTAAAGTTTCTCCATCAAGATGTTGTAACGATGCATCTTCTAACCAAAGGGTTCATGGAGGATTACCTGTATTGGTATGCACACGGAGAACTATTTGTTCCTAATAAGAGCATGATAGAATGGGTGGTTGGGTCAACTTCTAGTGCTAGCAACATGCATGAAGTTGGAAATGAGAACAGTAATCCTTACAGGAATATGGTTATGGATGCAATAAGAATGAGTGAAGGTAATGTCAGTGAATGTCCAATCATAAAAGAAGAACCTAATGCAGATGCAGCAAGGTTTTTTGATCTGTTGAAAGATTATGACGAACCATTATAGGATGGCTGCATGAACCACAGTAAATTATCGGCCATAGCATAGAAGTTCACCATCAAGTCAGATCACGGGTTGAGTGAGGCCAGTTATGACAAGATTATCGAATAGGCGATAAGCATTTTACCCAAAGGGAATAGACTGAAAGAGAACTTCTATGCTGCCAAGTCCATGATGAAACCCCTCGGTTTAGGATACCAGAAAATTGACATGTGCCCTAACTTCTATATGTTATATACTACCTTGAAAATGCTGAGCTGACCAAGTACATGACAGGTGGGCATTCCCGTTACAAACCCAGAACTGGTAGAGGGAAGACTCTCGTGGCATATAAAAAACTTAGATACTTCCCAATCACACCTAGACTGCAGAGGTTATTCATGTCACCAAGGACTGCTGAGCACA
>Ga0325410_1004922_pt1 | contig 14870 bp, 4 predicted proteins | sample PopdelMetagenome_16_FD_206182 | JGI IMG/M metagenome (GOLD analysis project Ga0325410, IMG submission 206182) | Populus deltoides microbial communities from Bellville, Georgia, United States - Xylem-PdIQD-R3 | ecosystem: Host-associated > Plants > Phyllosphere > Stem > Wood/Secondary xylem... | reverse complement strand
AAAAAATTAAATTTTTTTTTAAATTAATAATTTTTTAATGTTTTTAGATTATTTTAATGTGCTGATGTTAAAAGTATTTTAAAAAAATAAAAAAAATATTATTTTAATATATTTCAAAAAATAATTCATTTTAAAAAACAATCACAACATTCCCTCGTTATTAAAAAGTTGAAATTTCTCAACAATCCTAGAGATTGACCTCTCCAAGCACTGCCCTCACATTTACACCGTTTACCAAGCCCCATCTTTGACCAAACAAATTACTTGGGTTTGCATATATTTCTTTTTAAATTAACTCGAACAGCTTTGAGCCAAAATCTCATTCGTATAATGAGATCATAGTTATAATTAAAATAGTCCTGCTATGACAAGTTGATTCGGTAAATTAGCAATTCAAACTATGATATAAGCTAGATTTTACTTTAAACTAATTTAAATATTAATTGATTAAATCTGATTAATTTGACAGATTAATATATAACTTGGTTCATCTAATTAATTAAACCTGATTGTGTCGAAACAAATGAATTTACTATAAAAATAATATTGTTTTAAATAAAAATTATAAATACATGTTAGCTTTGTGACCCGCAAATTGATTCGATAATCTAGTAATGCACGTTATTTTTCAAAATTCATCTCAAATTAGGTATGCCAGCTATTTTTTAGAATATTCTGAATGTCAAATTTGACACTATACATTGTTAAAGAATCATATCAACTTAATAACTTAAGTTGTTAGGTGATGTCATAAAATATAATTTATATTATTCTCTAACATACCTCTTCAAGTGAAAGTCTTTGGACTTGAAACTTGCACAGACTCATATTATTTTGTGCTTGATTTTTTTATCAAATAAATAGGGATAAAGAGATCTGAACTCGTGATCGTTTGGTCATCAAGACTCTAATATCATATCAAAAAATTATCTCAACTTAATAGCTTAAACTATTAAATAAAATCCTAAGATATGATTTATATTATTCTTTACCACTTATTATCTAAAAAGATGAATAGATGCATGATTGTCAACCTTCATCTTAAAACTGACTGAAAGAATTAGGTAGTGGAAATATCAACTGGCTCCTTTTGCAGCTCCTTGTATTGTAAAATCTAGCTAAAACCCACTTACCACAAGATCACGATAATGGGGGCATCTGCCAACTTATCATGGCTTGGTCAATAAACAAGCTGGCCTCACTTTCTGACAGAGCAGGTCCCATCTTATTGCTCTTGCATGCATGAATTATCACTAATCATGCGGATCATTGCTTAATTGTTGGCATATAATTATTTTAAAATTGCCCACTCTCTCATATAAGCACAATCTCAAGTGCTCAACCTTCCTGCTTGGATCGATCGGATAGACACCTGCACAATCAAATATCGTGAAGGTCTGATCGGATAGACACCTGCACTTAATTAACAATGACTTGATTAATGCTGTTAATTAAGCCTAAAGATTAAGAAATAATACCGCATTAATCCTTCACTTAAGTAGTGTAGTCCTTTTAATAATAGCTTCGAGAGTTGACTTCGTTAACTAGATATCTAAATCAGGTTAGTTTTTTTTTATAAAATTAACCAAATAAAAATTCGGTGATTCAATGAGTAAGGCGAGACTTGATTATTTTTTTTTATTATTATTTTTTAAAATAACATCTTTTAATTTTTTTTAAAAAAATATTCAAAGCAATGTCATTAAAAAAAAAAAAAACAGTTAATACTTATTACCTCGCTGACATGTGGGTGAACAATTCAAGATGTATCTCGAGCCTTGGAGTATTTCGTAGATTTAATTGGCTTAAGAGAGAATTTCTGTATAAATAGTATAGTTTATGGATGAAATAATAACCCTATATATATAATAACCTTTTTGTGTTTCACTTTTGCTAGAGTAAATTATAATTTAATCTCTAAGTTCTTAGGATTTTGTTAGTTGACACTAGAAAATTAGAATAAAAATATGATGCGATATTCTATTAATGTTAAAAAAAAAAAAAAAAAAACTTATATCAACAATTATTATTTCGATGATGAAAACATGCCATAGAGGGTCAACACCAAGAATATTTTGGAGAAGTAGAAGGATATTAGCACTTATTTAGTATTGCGTTTTAAATGGTATGCATAAAATTTAAAAAATATATTATTTAATTTTTTTAATTTTTAAATTTTTTAATGTATTTATTTAAAAATATTTAAAAAAACAATTGTTATTACACCACGAAACCATCCGTTTGCAATTTAATACAAGCAATTTTTCCTAGACAAGTAATTAACGATCCAGATTCTTATCACTTCTAAGAGGATTTGACCTTGGAAGAAGGGTTTTTTTTTTTTTTTTTGCAAATGAAGTAAAAGAAAGTTTTCCAAGGTAAATAAAAAGAAATAAAAATAAAAACATTATAGCTTTAGATAAATGGAAATTGGCAAAACATCGTAACAATTTTTTTATTTTTTATTCTTTTGAGTTTTTAAATAACTTCTTGAGTTTTTAATGTTTTTTAACTAAAACTAATACGAAGCTGAAATCTGAGCTCTTTTTCTCTTTAAAAATCAAGATTAACAAAAGATTGAGTTGATTATCAATAGAAATACCTCTAACACTCTGTAAATATCGCAGAGTTCCCTTGAAAATATAAAATATTTCACAGCAAGGATGCTCAATCAATCTATGCATATATTTTTATAATAAGCAGTTACTTTCTGTTACTTCTCCACTCTTCTCTCAGAGTTGATCATCATCAAATGAATCTCTCCCTTCTTTTTTATTTTCATTCTTTTATATATTATCCAAAATTAACAAATATAGATAATTAAAATAGATAAAACAACAATATTTGAATCTAATTTTGGGAGATTCAGTGGTGTGATGACTTGCAAGGTCGTTTTCTAAATGAAAATTGCATGTAAATTCTCTAGGAAAAATTTCTTAAATCCAATAATTAAATCTAATGTTATTGTTGTTTTCATCGGGCTATATAATCTGAAATCTGACACGTCCATGCTTCTTCGTGGACTTTATTCCAGAGGTGAACCTATCTATTTGGTCCACAAACATGTCTGCAGCAGCACAAAGAACACCTTGTTGATCTTCATCAAATGAATCTCTTCCTTCTTTTTTATTTTCATTCTTTTATATTTTATAAGAAGTCGGCTCATTACTTGAACTGTTTGCATCAGATCATCTCAGTGTTTAGATCACGAGAATCCATCTTGTTTCCTTGAAAAGTTGCACCATTTTTGAATTGGGCTGGCTTGAACCGAATACCTTCTTCCTTACATCCTAGTCTTGCTCTTAACCACTTGCGTTAGCTAGCTTTATCAAATGAAACTGATCTAGCTTTACATTCATCAACTGTTCAAATCACCTAAGCTCACAGTTGAAACCTCTTTCCTAATTCAGCATAGTATATTCAAATAGAAAGTTCTATCCCTAATAAAACTAATGAATCAACCCATTGATCTCAAAATGCTTGGAAAAAAGAAGAAAAAAAATCAACTTAAACAAATTTACAACAAATAAATAACACAAAAAATAAATTCAACTAAAAAAATTCATATGAAAAAAATGAGGTTGAGATTGCTAAAAATTTAAAAATCCTATAAATAAATCAACTAAAAATTGATCTCATATGAAAAAAAAATCTCACAACAACATTCACACAATTATTAAGAACAAAAACAATTAAAAATAAAATAAAAAACAAATATAGTGAAAAAAACATGAAAAAAGAAAAAAAATCTTACCTTAATGTAGTTGCAAGTGAAACCAAAAAGGAAAAAAAAAATTCGTAAAGTTTATTAATTAAAAAAATGAGAAGAAAAATAAAGAAGACATACCTGAGCATGGAGGAGAAAAGAAGGAGTTGAGGAGAGAAGAAAAGAGAAAGAAATGAATATTGATGTTTTTTACGTATGGGGAAGAAAACGAAGAAGAAATGAGCCCGGTCTGTTGTGAAATTAGAGATTCTAGGCTTTTTATTGAGGTGTTTTATTGACAGTTTTATCGACAGATAATTAAATATTGATAGTTTTAATCATTTCATCGGTGATTCCGTCTATAATAATTATTTTTAATTTTCAATTTAATCAAAAATTTTCTGAAACCGCCTAATATCACTGATGACTTTTCAATCCGTTGGTGATTCCGTCTGTAATATTTAATTTAATTGAAATTTTTTAAAAAACCACCAAATAACACCGACGACTTTTCAATCTGTTGGTGATTTTGTCTATAAAGAATAACAGTGCAATTAAAAAGTGAACAGTTTAAGAGCTATCTGGAAAATACCAACGGAATTTTCCGTCGGTTATTTGCTTTGTAATTAACATAATGAATACCAATGATTTTACCGACTGATTTTACCAACGAACTAAATTCTGTTGGTAAAAATGACACGTCATTATTTTTTTTCCACTGTAATTTTCTCGGTATATACTGAGGGAATATTTCCATCAGAAAAATCCATCGAAAATTTACCGATGAAAATATTCCCTAGATATTTTTATTTGTATTTATCGATTATAGTAGTGTATATCATCGAATTAATTAGGTGTGCTGTTTGAGATTGAGATCTTATGTCCAATATTTTAGGTTAAAATAATTCAAAAGTTGTTGTTTACGAAATTTCTGTATTATTTTTAGATTCCTTTCATAGCTAGGTTTTGAAAAATTTATTTTATTTGAGTTTTCATTAATTAGATCGTCATTAGGTCAGTTTAACTTCCTATTTAAATAATTTTGTATATTATTTCGTAGAGTAATTAAGAATCATTGATATTCAAGATTTATTAAATCAAAGTTCTCCATGCAGTTTAGCTCTAATTTTAAATTTCAAAAAACTCTAATTTTTATTCATTATACATTGCGCGCGTCGTACTGGAATTGTAAAAAGCACATGAGATTTTGATCTAGCATATATTAAGATTCTTCTAAGACTAATTAATGTCAAATAGATAGAGTTGAGGTTTGAAAACGAGATGTTGTTCCTCTTATTTTATAAAAGCATTTTTGAACTTCAAACTCATTACAATCTGTATTTTTAATTGTCTAATTATGCCATATTTTTTTGTCTTAAATTTATTTATAAAAAAAAACTTCTTGTCGATACTATTAAAAAATAATATAAATTATATTTTAAAATCTCACCTAACAACTTAAAATTCTAGATTGAAATGATTCTTTGACACGGTATCAGAGTCTTGATAACCAAATGGTTACGAGTTTGAATTTTACTATCTTTATTTATTTAATAAAAATTAAATATAAAATAACGTGAATCTATACAAGTTTCAAGATCAATAAGTTTTTTTTTAAGAAAATATATTGGAGAATAATATAAATTATATTTTAAGATCTCGTCTAATAACCTAAACTTTTTGGTTAGAATTGTTGTTTTACAATAACTTTCATTAGAAACTACTTCAAAAAATCAGCCCACTTCCACTTCAATTCGATAAACATCAGTTGATACCTTCTCGTAGCTGTATATCCTGTGATCATGCAAAGTCAAAAGAATGGATTCCTCTTCTGTCAATCGTAACCTTAACTAATGGGAGAAACTCATGGGATCTTAAAATTAACCGCACAGAAAAGTACTTTTTATTTAATAATAAAACTTTTTATTCAATAATACATGAAAGTGCGAACACATAAAATAAGGGTTTCATTCCCTTAATATAGTGTGTCCGTCAACATTCTCCAAGTAGTTAAGCATTGACAAAAGGGTATATTTCATATCTGAAATTGCAACTCCCACTGACAACTCTGCCACCTTCTTTCCCATCACAGCAGCTTGGAAGTTCACCGATTATACCATCGAGGCATTTCTTACACACAGCACTAGAAAGATCCCGAGTGCACTGGACCAAGCCATATAGCTTGGTTGATTCTCCTAGCTCCATCCGTCCTGTTGCGTACAACTTGGGGGTTGCCTTAGCTTTATCGGCAAGCTGGGTCAAAAGCTCTTTGGTCTTTTCATTGAATGGAACTGGCTCACTTACAGCATTCACGTTCCACATATAGAACTTGTTTCCATTATCAATTTGGCCAAAGAATCCTTTGTTTGAGTACTTCAAAAGACAGTTATCATACCAAATGATGGCCGCTTTATTGTATGGACAGCGCTTTCGAATCTCACTGCCTGCCTCAACAACACAGGTCTTGCAATCTGAGGTTGAGGCGTCACCTCTACAAAGAGCGAGCCCATATGCTTGGACAGGCTTCTGGCCTTTTGAACCCATACCAAAACCTGTACGAGGGGCTTGATAGTAGAGGAAACTAGTAAGCTTGTTTAGGTTGGATTCATAAGGGCCATTGGCAGTGAAGTTCTCAGGAGTTGAACAGAAATGGAAAAGGGGGTCAGCTCCAAAACCAGTGTGGACAAGGAGAGAAAAGGCTAATAGACATAGAAAGGAGGCGAAGTTGGAGAAAGACATGGTTGCTAGAACTGATTGATGGGATTAAACTTGGGATAATACTGGGATATATAAAGCAAAAGCAGCATTGACTTGGATAAGGTTAAGGGGTTGATTCATTTGTTTTATTAGGGATAGAACTTTCTGTTTGAATATGCTATGCTGAAGGAAAGAGGTTTCAACTGTGAGCTTAGGTGATTTGAACAGTTGATGAATGTAAAGCTAGATCAGTTTCATTTGATAAAGCTAGCTAACACAAGTGGTTAAGAGCTGGAATAGGATATAAGGAAGAAGGTATTCGGTTCAAGCCCAATTCTAAAATGGTGTAACTTCTCAAGGAAACAAGATGGATTCTCGTGATCTAAACACTGAGATGACCTGATGCGAACAGTGCAAGTAATGAGCTAACTACTTGTAAAATATATATAAAAAAATGAAAATAAAAAAGAAGGAAGAGATTCATTTGATGATGATCAACTCCGAGAGAAGAGTGGAGAAGTAACAGAAAGTAACTGCTTATTATAAAAATATATGCACAGATTGATTGAGCAATATCTTGTATTACTGACGCATAAAAAATTATCGATGAAAGATTCATCGAATGAGCTTTTTCGTCGGTGATTTTATTGGTAAATTAATTACCAACAAAATAATAGTACAAATACAGATAAAAAATTTCATCAATAAATATAAAGATTGTGATAGTGATAAGATAAGAACTTATATTTGTTTTCATAAACAAAAAAAACTTATTTTGCTTGTCTAGATTTTTTCTTATTAAACAACAACTTATAAATCTAATTCTAAATCTAGCACGTGATCTCAATGTTGTTAGAAAATGATATAAATTATATCTTGAAACTTCACATAACAGCTTAAGTTTTTAGTTGAAATGGTTCTTTGACTTAGTATCAGAATCTTGATGATCAGGCGGTCACGAGTTTAAATCTCATCATCCCTATATATTTTATAAAAATTAAGCACAAAGTAGTGTGGATCTGTGCAAATTTCATGTTTATAGAGCTTTCACTTGAGAGGGTATATTAGAGAATAATATAAATAATATCTTGAAACCTCATCTAATAGCTTAAACTTTTTAATTGAATTGTTTCTTAGACAAATCTCAACTAGAAGTATCAAAATTTCAATCTAAATTGTTATTTGTAAAATCAAAGGAACTCATATGACTTGTTCGGATTTTATTTTATTATTTTTTTTTTTGAATTTGAACATCTCGATGTAGTTTGTTTATGAATATATCTAATAGATATTGCACATCTCAATATTTATACAACAAGGAATAATTTAGATAATAGTACGTCCAAATTCTTGAAAATAATGTTATTATAATTACATAAATGTTCACAACAAATACTAAAATTATAAAATTGAATGATGCAGTAAAGTCTAATAACATCATTGATTGATTGTTGTAGGTGACTGTGTCCTTCATAATTAGCATCCATTTTATAGGTCTATTTTATAAAAGTCCCACCCCGCCACATGTTTACAGGAAATCCCCCCTGCACTAATTATTAAGTAGAAATTTTTTATTGAGATGAAATTCAATTGGTCAGGTTCTAAATTTATTTTTAAAAAATTATTAATTTAAATTTCTCAAATCTTAGAGTCATTAGAAGTTTATATAATTGTTAACTTCAATGCCCGTATGATTAGTCGAATTACGCACAAACTGATTCAGACACCCACATTAATAAAAAAAAATATCTCAACAATATTAGGAGATTAACCTCTCCAAACACTGCCCTCACATTTACACCATTTACCAAGCCGCATCTTTGACCAAACAAATGCATTTATTTCTTTTTAAGCTAAACTCTCTAACAAGAGATACAAGTTTTTAGACATGGTATGATAAGATAATTCTGCAAATCAGCAATTCAAACTCTGATCCAGGCTACATTATATTTTAAATTAATTTAAATATTGATCTTGAGTAACCTAATAGATTAATTAATATATATGTAACTTGGTTAATACGACCACATGCATCAAACACAAATGAATTTACTAAAAATATATTGTTTTAAATAAAAATAATAAACGCCTGTTAGTTTGGTAAATTGACACGATAATATAGTAAAACAAGTTGTTTTAATTTGACCCCAAATTAGGTATGCCAGCTATACTTGAGAATATATATTCAGAATATGCATCACTTAAGAAGATCACAAAGTGATTGGATGCATGAATATCAACCTTCGTCTAGAAGACAGACTTGAAGACTTGGGTGGTGGAAATCGACTGGTTTCTTTTCAGCTCCTTGTATTGTAAATATCAACTTATCATGGCTGGTGAATAACTATGCTGGCCGCAGTTTCTGACAGAGCAGGTCCAATCTTATTGCTTTTGCATGCATGAATTATCACTAATTCTGTGGATCATCGCTTAATAGTTCGTACTTAATTATTTTAAAATTGCCTAGTCTCATATAAGCACAATTCAAGCGTCCAACCATCCTGCTTGGACCGATCGGATAGACTCAATCAAATAGTATGAAGATAATTATGAAAAGTATAGTTTAATCGGTAAGGTTTTAAAATTATTATTTAAAAATTACTAATTCGAGTTTTATAAATTTTAAAATTATTTGAGGATTATATAATTATTAACTTTAGATGCTATAAAATTAATTGAAATACATGTTGATATATCCATGTTAATAAAATAAAAATTAGTGTGAAGGTAGCTCAATGAGTTGATATGTGCTGTTAGGCCTAAAGATTAAGGATTCACTTTGAATTTAAAGATTAAGTATTTATTTATTTATTTATATAATTTAACTTGAATTAATGATGTTGTTAATTTTCATCAAAATTAACGTCATCAATTACTATTGTTTTTTGATGTACAATGTTATTTGGATTGATAATTTGATTAAAAAATAAGAATAATATAAGGGTGACATGGAGAATAATCAAAGTATAAAGTGTTAGATACGAGCTTTATTTTTTTTATTAACATGGGTATCCAGACTAATTTACGCGTCCTTTGACTAATCTTATAGATTTTAAAATTAACGGCCATATAAGTTTCTAATAGTTTTGATATTTTTAAGAGCCGAACTAATAATCTCTAATAAAAAAAAAAACTATAACTTAACTAAATTATACCTTTCCGAATTAAATACGAGAGCTTTACTACGTTGTCGAGAATTGGTAAAATGTTCATAGAAAGGTAATAAATCAGTGTTATGCACTGTATCAACCATGAAGTGCAAAGTGCCAAATAAATGCGCAAGTCTACAAGGGTTGAAGTGCAAGTGGTAGCGCAGTGCTCTGAATCCTCGCTTTGATGGTTGACTCGCTAACTGGATACCTGAACTAGGCTAGGTTTCTTTCCAAAATTAAGCATAGTAAAAACTGGTTGATACAGTGAGTTAACGTGTGATTAAGGTGAGACTCGGTTATTTTTATTTTTTTTAAATGACATCTAACTATTTTTCTTTTTAAATATTCAAAACAACATCATTAAAAAAACAAAATTGATCCCTACTGACTCACTAGCGGACTCGAGCCTAGGAATATTTGATAGACTTGGGTGGTTTCATAGCTAACACTGGCTAGGAGAGAATTGCTCTCTTCTCTTATGAGATTAAGGCCCAGTTGGCTTTTGCATAAGTAGTATAGTTTATGGATGAAATAATGACCTGCCTCAAATAATACCCTTTTCGTGTTTCACTTTTGCTAGAGTCAATTATAACTTAATATCTAGGATTTTAGGATTTTGTGAGTTATCTCTAGAAAATTAGAAAACAAATGATGGAATATTCTATGGTAAAAAAAAAAATATATATATATATATATATGTCAGTAATTATTATATTGATAGAATCGGCGATGACGATTTTTTTTTCTGAGAAGATCATCTATAAAATATTCACTCAAATAATTTAGATTTTGCCATATATTTTCCATCTATATAACTTTATTTGGCAACAAAATATATTCTATTACATATTCCATTGCAAATGCTCCTTAATTGTTCATAGAATATTTTGTGAGAAATTTTCTATCGCCTATATTGACGAAATGTAAGCAATCATTTCCGATAAAAACATCAATAAAATATTTTGATAGAAGATTTCATTAGTGTTTTTATCAGAAATTTCAAAACTTTTTATAATTTTCTAATAAAATAGGCCTAATATTTTTTAAGAAAACACCAATAAAATTAATTATTCTATCCGGGATTCCATCAAAATATTAAGAAATTGGAGTCTACGACACAAAAAGCAAGAAAATTGGCCCTGGCTTGAAACAGACCTAACTGGTCTGGGCTATTTAGGCCCACAAGTTTACATCTTTTTGTATTGGGTCCTATTGGTTTTTTTAATCTTATTTTGGCCCATGTGCCTGGGTTTCATTGCAATAGGCTGGTGACTTTTTAGTTATAGAGCAAAATTAAAAGGCTGATTGTATCTAGCGGAGTCTATAACTCTGTCCACCGGTTTTATGGATTAACTACAATGAACTTGACTTGTTATTTTTTTTCTTTGAATATGTTCAATTAACAAGAATATATCGAGATATGATTTAATTTTAAACATGAATAAAATAATAAATCGAGATGAGAGATTTGAAAGTTAGCCGTTAAGTTAGATTTAATAATTAATAATATAAATTAGCAACTGTGATTTTAAAATCTTTAAAAAAAAATGTTCTAACCCGTGAGGATATCTCAAAGGAATGAAGTGAATTAATCAAACAATACAAGAGAACTTTATTAAGACTTAAAATCAAACAAACACTTGAATTATTCAAGATTAAATTTCATGTGTTCTTAGCTAGGCAGAACACTTATTTCTAGTGTTTCTTTCATATTGATCATTAAACCCTTAGAACAGCACAACAGCTTAAGCTTTAACAAACGGATAAATCTCATATCTAACCGTACAACTCCCACCGGTAACCCTACCCCCTTCTTTTCCACCAGCAAAACCTTGAAGCTCACTTATAGCACCATTAAGACACTTCTTACAATCAACACTAGAGAGATCCCTTGTGCATTGAGCCATTCCGTAAAGTTTCTTCGATCCCCCAAGGCCCAACTGTCCAGCGGCATACATTTTCCTTGCGTTATAAGCCTTGTTTGCCAGTTGGGTCAACAAGTCCTTTGTCTTCTGATTAAATACCACTGGATTGCCCACATTTCGCACGTTATACAAGTAGATCTTGTTTTGGCTGTCAATCTGGCCAAAGAAGTCCTTGTTTAAATACTTCAGTAGACAGTTATCGTAAGCTATGAATCCACTTTTACCGTATGGGCAGCGCTTGCGGATCTCCCTGGTTGCATCAGCAACACAGGCACTGCACTCTGAGGATGAGACATCTCCTTTGCAAAGAACGAGCCCATATGGTCGGTCTAGGTTTTTCTGACCTAAAGAACCAAGGGCAAAGCCTTCCTTAGCTGGTGCAAGTTGGTAGAAAGAACTCATTAGAACGTCCAAGCTTGTTTTGTAAGAGCCATAGTTAGCAGTTGATTTCTCGTTGCCTGAACAGCTACTGTATAGAGGGTCAACTCCAAGAACATTTTGGAGAAGTAGAGAGAGAGTTAGAAGGTAGAGAGAGGAGGTGAATCTGGAGGAAGACATTGTCTGAACTACTTAATCTATATATCAGAGAGCTGGAATAGTTGGGTTTGATGAGGTTGGGAGGATATGATAGCTTGTATTTATAGTGGTAATCTGCATGTTAATTAAGGATTAATTAAAGGCTGGGAGGATATTGCATGAACTTGTCTAATTTTGAATTTGCCAGCTGCCCAAGCTGACAAGAATTGTTCAAGGATATTATGGGAGGATTGCGGAACTTGTATGGTTAATCAAGAAAGAAACAATCTCAGGAAGGTAATTAATTAAGAAAATGTCAATAAACCAGAAGGATTGTTTTTATTTTATTTTAATTTTTTGTATGCAGCACGCAAAGGTGAGTAAATTAAGCACAAACAGGTGCTCCTACTCAATATATATATGTACACTGACTTTATGTTTAACGCTTCGATCTTAACATAAATATTGTTTCTTGAATATTAAACAGATTTTTAGCCCTGCAAGCTTCCAAGAAACAATAAATTAATTTCTTTTAGAGCTTGTAATTGGATAAAAACAAGTAATTTGACCGAGACAAGTAATTAAAAATCAAGATTTTTATCACCTCCTAGAGCTGGATATATAAATGAATTGCTCTTGATCCTGTAATAATACGACCACCAGGAAGATATCTAATGTTATTAAATTCATGGGGTTTGTAACCAAATCTCGTTTTAAGTGTCTTTTCAGTCAAATTACGTTGTTTAGATTTGATTGTAACGCGAAGAACCACAGGAAAGCATTGTTTATTTTGAATAGAATATCCAAAACAACTGTGCTGTACTGATCTCATGAAAAGGTATTTAACAAATGTGGGAGAAACAGTCATCTTAAGGAAATCCATGTGCATGGTATGATCACGTCAACTAATTTTATATATATATTGTGGCCGGGGATATATATATATAAACTCACGAATGAAGATTTAATATATTCCTAAAGATTTGCCTCCTCTTTCACCTATTTAGAATTTTGTTTGGGATGATTTTTTAATTTAAATATTTGCCTGAAAATTATTTTTCACAAATAATTTATGACAGTATAAACTGAAACAATTTCAAGTTAGAAGCCTATTTAGTGAAAATAACTCACATCAATTTTTAAAAAAAATAAATCATAACATAAATTAAAACTCTCTACTTTTAATTAAATCAAGACTTTAACTCAATTTTGTAAAAAAATAATTATTTAAATAAAAAAATAATTCTAACTAAACATATTTATAACCTTTTTTTTTAATCAAGAAAAAAAATACAATTTAAATCAATTTGCTTGCTTGTTTTGGTATATCTTGTTTGTTTTGGTCATTATGTCTTGCTTATTTAACATGATTTTTCTTTTAATTTTGATTTGATATTTTAAACGTTTTATTTTTATTTTGTTTTAATTTAAGTTTAGATTTCGACAATATAATAAGTATAATAAATTATTATTTTTGTTTTAATTACTGATGAGAAATTTTGAACTATCATTTGGTTTCATTAGTTTTGAATAATAAAATATTTTAAAAAATTATAAAATACTGTGTATTTTTAAATAACTTGTTTTTTAATATGTTCATTCTGAAACTTAGAATAAATGAGATATCCTTTCAACATTGCTTGAGTCATTGCATCTATCTCATTAATTAACAAAACTTTAAAATAATCACATACAACGTTACAAAACTTTAAAACAATCAAATACAAAGTTCTAGTCCCTAGTCTTTTTTGTATGATCAATTCCATGATTAATAAAGAAAAAAAAAAGGGAACTTGATTGAAGATTGACTGGTCCAATTCCATGGACAATTCGATACGTGGGGTGATGCCATGGAAGAAAACACATAAATAGTTGCCATCACCACCTTAGTTGACCAGTAAGCTGATCATGTCTAGTTGTCTTCACGGCATAATAAGCAGCCTAATGCCATAGACAATCCAGCTTTCCGGCCCCTTCACGTAACTCATGGAAGCTTTAAAATATTCCCAGAGCACTACTACTATTCATCTATTTCCTTGTCTTGTAGGATCATGCTTGGATTAGGTGCACCTCAAAGGAAAGCCATCCCTTCTTTCTCATGGACGCCACTAACCACTCCATGGATTATTTGACTTCTTGGCCTCACTTGGAATCTGTCTCGATCCTGCTTCCATCTATGTCTTTACGAGTGCATAAATAATTTGCCAAGCATGATAATTTCGTAGGAATTACATTAGCCGATTTCCCTCAACTTCCATATGGTTGAAACATGTTCGACTTATTCAACAAGCTAGGTTTTGGCTTGCGAGGCTTTCCTTTACCTGCAGGCTGAACGTTCTAAGATCAGTACCAAAAGTTTTAGTTTGTCTGCAGAATTATCTCAAATTCCCCCTGATTTATAACACATGATGCATTTAACAAGCTGTTGATTTCCCAGTTGGTTCAAGCAATTAGCATGTTTTGATATGATCATTAAAGTACACCAAGTCAAATGAGAGGAAAGCTGCACCTAAACTTCTAGCAGATCATGGTGAGCACAACAATCTACCTCTTCTAAGGTGAGAAACAATATCATAAGATATATACTAAACAACCTGTCATTACATTGCCGCAACAGTTGAACCAAATCCAACTTGGAAACCATTAATTGGTAGTATTATCTTCATGCCAGCAAGTATCCTCTTTTGTCACTTGTGTCTCTATAAAAGGAATCCCTATTGAAGCCAAACACTCAGAGACTCTTCTCTGTGAGAAACACTCTACATTGTATCTGTTTCATAGCCACATTATTATTGCAATGGTTGAGAACATTCACCAGCCTGGCCCTTGTGGCCATGATGCTAAGATTGGCCATGGCTGTTGTCGCACGTCCCC
>Ga0325410_1004921_pt1 | contig 14871 bp, 7 predicted proteins | sample PopdelMetagenome_16_FD_206182 | JGI IMG/M metagenome (GOLD analysis project Ga0325410, IMG submission 206182) | Populus deltoides microbial communities from Bellville, Georgia, United States - Xylem-PdIQD-R3 | ecosystem: Host-associated > Plants > Phyllosphere > Stem > Wood/Secondary xylem... | reverse complement strand
GTCAACAACGACCCAGGACTGAGAATTGAGAAATCTAATCTCCTTACATTGAATGCACAGGATCTGTGTACTGTGATACGCCGGGAGGGCCGCGAGCCAGGTTAAATTTTTTCAACATAAAAAAACATCAAGAAAAAAAAAATCACTGGTTCAACTGATATTTAAATAATATAATTATAAAATATAATGATAAAAAATAAATTGAAAAAAAATAATAACAAAAGAAAGTAAAAAGAAGTAACTAGAATCTATTTAAATTATCAAATAACTCAATATTAAAGAGAAAAAAATAAAAAATTTTAGTGAAATCAGATAATTCGCAAACTTCGCAATCATGAACATAGAATTGAGATAATCTTATAGTAAAAAATACAAAAAAAAAAATTAAAGATCAATTATTAATAAATCAAAAGAGAATATGATAACTCCATAAAAAAAATAAAAAAAAAAATATAAAGCTCAATTTCTAACAAATAAAATATTGAATGATAAAAATTAATATGTATATATATAAAGGTAAAAAAAATTATATCGGGCCCACCTGGGTAAAGATGAAAAATCTCTAACCCTGTAGTGATACCAGGGTGATCGAGTTTGAAAGCATGTTAAATAGAATCATGAAGCTCAATTATCGAACAACTCAAAGTTGAAGGACAAAAAAAAAATTTAATTTAAAAATAATTGAGAAACATATAAGTAAACCTAGGTTAATTTTCAAATCCTACAACCATGGACACAAGATCAAGATAATCTAATAGAAAAAAAAAAGTAAAAAGACCAATTTCCAACAAATCAAATGTTGAAGGATGAAATTAAAAAAAAATTATTTAAAAAAACAAAAAAAAATCAATTCACATTAACCTTTGAAACTTGTAACTCTAGTCATGAATCAAGGACTAACCCCATAGAAATGGGGAAAAAAAAAAACCAAAGTTAACTCAAGTTAGCCTATAAACCTTGTGATCATGGACACATGATTGGGATAACCCAATAGAAAAGAAATAAAAAAATAAAAGTAGTAAGATCAATTTTAAATAAATTAAATGTTGAAAGATAAAATTGAAATAAATCAATTTGAAAAAAGTACCAAAAAAATAAAAATCAACTCACTTTAAACTTTGAAACCGATGACTTTAGTCATGAACCCGATACTAACATCATAAAAGGCAAACTGTAAAAAATAATAAAGCAAAAAAAGGGGTAAAAAAAATATTAGCTTTTAAAAAAAGGAAACAGACCAAGTCAACTCAAGCAAACCTCTTAAACCCGGTCTAATCTTTAAAACTCGCAACTCGTAAAATCAATCATTGACCTAGGTAAAATCAAGAAGCTTAATTCTCAACCAATTTATTTTTGAAGAATGAAATTGTGAAAAAAAAATTAAATAATTTGTCAAAGGAAAAATGATAGCAATAAAAATAATATGGATAAAATTTGATAGAAAAAATACATGAAGGATGAAATTATAAAAAAAATCTAAAAAGTAATCTCAAATAAAATAAATAACAATCAAAACAAATGGAAACCTAATTTGAAAGATTTAAAAACAAAAGAGGGGTGAAATTGAGAAAAAATATAATTTTATAACTTATTAAAAATAAAAAAAATAGTATAAAAAAATGAAAACCAAATTTAAAAGTTTAAAAATTTAAAGGGATTGAAATTGAAAAATATTTGCAATTTTATAGCTTATTCAAAATATTAAAAAATAAAAATAAAAAGAATCTAGATGAAATGTGGAGAAAAAAATTGAAGGGTTATTTTAAATTTTTAAAGGGGCTAACACTGAATTCAAGAAAAAAAAACGAATTAAAAAAAATGACCGTCAACATCAAACTAAAGACACGTTTTGTCCACATGTCATGTCATCAAGTAGGTGTATCGAAACCTTTCTAATATTGTTTTAGAAGGCAATATTTGATGGTCGAACAACCCAGGGGTTGTTCACACATTAATACATGCATATTATTTTTACAAATAATATTTAATATATATCAATTACAAAAAAATACACCAAGTTACCTTTGAATATACTATAAAGTCATTGTAAAATAATAAAAAAACAAAGCTTGTTATGTTACCTTTATCTCTAAATGCAATATCAGAATAATTATAACACCCTAATTAATAGACATAAATCGAAGCTGACCTCGTGTTTCTTTGTGGAGCCGGGGATTACAACGAGGAAAGTAATTTTAATATCCAAAAGTGAAATCTCGGTACACAAAAAAAGCTCACCTAATTAATTTACAATTTATATGCTATTGGTTTGCAGGCTTGATAGTAAAATAAAGGAAAATTTAATTTATGTTGTTAAAGAACTCTATTTTATATAATTTTTTTTTTAATCTTCTCCCTCTTGTTTTTTATCTTCTATTTTATATAATATTTTTTTTTAATCTTCTCCCTCTTGTTTTTTATCTTCTTTATGTCTATTAATTTTTCTTTTATGTTGCAAGTATTTAGTATTTGTAGCGTAAGAACCATAAAATTTCTTGTAATATATATATATATATATATATATATATATATATATATATATATATATATAGTATGTTGATAGTGTAGGGTGAAGATAATTTCTTGAATTTTTCTAGAATATATATGTTTTGAAGAAGATTTTAAAAAGTATTTAAAATATATATAAATCCAAAAATTTACTCAAATCACTACTTATTGTACATCACGATATATATTGCCTAGTGAAATTGAACATGAGCAGTACAATTCTGGGATGATTTATGTCTAGTAAGATGATTTTGAGTTTTGTATACAAGGTTTATTTGCAGATAAAAATGAATCATTATCTCTTGTTTGTTTCACTGTATGTATTTTTAAAAGTATGTTTATGTTTTAAAAATACATAACAATAATTTTTTTAAATAATTATTTTATTTTTAACATTAGTATATCAAAATCATAGAAAATATTAATTTAATATTTTTTAAAAAATAAATACACTTTTTAACACAAGTAAAAATACAATGTTAAAGCCTTGGGTATGAGAATAATTAATTAAATCATACTACAAACCAAAAGTCCTGTATTAATTAATTATGGTATCGGTTCATTTTCGCGAAAAATACTTTGCACCTCGACAAGGACCGTAAATGAAAGACTCTCCTTCAGATCTTAGCGAAGGCAATTAGTTATCGAATGCTCACGTCCTCGACTGCTAAAATTAGCTAGATTATATACTTCTATACATTGTTAGAACTTGAAATCTTCATTGATTTCAAGGTTTCAAGGCTAAATTCCCCTCTAGCCCTGTTGTGATTGTAAGTTGCATATGCAAGTTTTAGGCGGTGTTTTATTATTGTTTTGGAATAGAAAAAAGGGGATGGTGAAAATTAAAAAAAAAATAAAAAACTTGTTATTTTTTATTTTATTTTAAAAATATATAAATTTACTCTAAAATCGGTTGGGAAACAAATATGTTTTTATGTTTTCTTTTCATTTTAGTTTTTTTTAACAAAGAGATTTTTTTTTTTATCTTAAAGAACATATATATGAAATTAAGCTCATTGGAAGGGATTTTCTCTTACATTCTTCTAAGAGACATGTTTAATTTACAAGTGCATCATGAGCATACTCACTCTAGATTTAGAAAGAGATCGAGGCATGCGGGGGGACTCAAAAATGGAAAAAAAAAGTTATTCAATTTGAACTTTCCATTGGAAAAGAGAGTTGCGAGAAATATATTAAGCTCAAATCAAATCAAGCACATCAATTCCCATCTGTACAAGCTTGATTTAGTTATGCAACTACTTTTTCTAGATTATATGAAACGTGGCAAGACCGATCTCCACTCTTCAGAACAAGCTCAAATGGAAGGAGCCAAAACATCTAGTTGTCTTTTAAACGACAGGAGGTTAGATCATTGATAGAATTGAAACGTGGAGCCCTTGTTCCATGCATTGAACTGACCCCATGTAATAGATGGTTGCGTGAAGCTTGTTATGGTTGGAAATTTCCCAGCTAGTAATATATGCCAACAGGGACAGACGAAGGTGGCTCCAAAGCATGAATATTGTCATTGGCGTATTCGAGGTGGATAAGATTTCTGGGAAGCCATGAGCCACACAAACTATATCCATGCTATAAAATTTCAGTTCTTCTGATTGATGAGTTTGATGCCATTGCCAGAGTAAGCAATGCCAGCGAACGAGGTATGTAACGCGTCTTCTGCCAAAATTGAGTCACTACTTGATGCATGGCATGGATATATGGTTAGTTGTGCCCAACCTAGCTATTTGCCCACCTTCCTTTATTGACTAAAAATAGGTTAGTTTTCAATGAAGTCAATGATGAAGATATTTTGAAACTCATGCAAATTCAAATTAATGATGAATGATTCTGTAGGCACAAGCCCACAAGTAAAATTTGAAAGAAAAGCATGCATGTAGCCATGATCAAAGCACTTACCTGTTCATTCTGTCCCTTTTTATGATGGCGCAAAGGGACAACCTTCAAGTTGTGGCAAAAACAAGTGACAACCTTCAAGTTGTGGCAAAGATGATGCTCAGAATTCAGGCGCTGTCGAGTGCTCGTGAAAATAGCGATAATAACAGCCATGCAGACCTGAAATCTAGCTAGAAAGTAAACCAGCTGTTGTTCATTTTGAGTTTTCTGTGGTTGAGAAGAAAAAAGAGAATTAGGCCTTTATTGTTTCGTTTTCAGAACTTTTCTGTGTCTTGGTCTCATGCTCAAAAGTGGTTCTCCTTTTACCTTTTCTATCTTCTCATCTCCTTCCTTGTCCAGCCCCTCTGAATCGAAAGTGTGGTTACCAGCGATTCAATTGAAAATAAATCTAATATCGCATAAAGAAAGCTGTCTCTGCCCGTTAAAAGAAAACTTTTCTTTTTTGAGAGATTAAAAAGAAAACTGAATTAAGGTCACTATCATCCATTCTAGATTCTCCAATTTCAGTAGATGATCAGCAGTCCATTACTTGACCCCAAGCAACCAGAAATCCTCCTCGTGAGTGTTTTAAAAGAAGAGTGCAAGTCGACAAAGTCATTTAAAAGGGACTTTCGCCATCAATCCCCAGACTCGAACATTTCTGTTTTCGTCGTAAATTCTACCGGTCCATATTTAAAACCATAATTATATATAGAAACCAACTCGAGAGTCTCGGTCTAGTTTATGGTCCGAATTGATAGTTAACTTGAGTTCTGATTTAAAAAAAAAATAATCTTAGATTGTATCAAATTTTCAAGTTAACATGTTATTGGGTTAAATTTACTGATCCGAGTAAAGATTTATAACCATGGAGTTGGGTTGCACAAGCACGAATTAACCGTGATCATATTATATTAATATGATTTTAAAGTAGAGGATGAAAGGTGCCATCTAAGATTTACACTGAGCAGAACCATATTTTAACCCAAAAGGCTTGGTAAAAAGTGTAAGCCCACTCCGAGCTTAACCCTGAAGGTTTCCTAGCACATACCATTAAATGACCTATAGAAAACGATACTCGATCCAGTCCGATTGCGTGAAACTTGAAAGTGGCAGGCAGGGTTTGGAGATGGGCTGTGACTGTCGGCTCAATCCGATTCATTCTATGGTCTTCATGAGCATCGCCTCCTCCTGGCCCAATAGACGAAAGTCGAAATAGAAGGGCGAAGATACTTTTTCGATATAGACAAGTCACGGGCAAATTGCTGCAAGCTAAATAGCAATAACAGTGCAGAAACGAAAAAGTCTTTACATTCCCATCATCCTTGAATCCTGCCTGTGTCGCCTTCTGTATATTTATGAATCTGTGGGCAGTGGCTCGCAGTTTCATGGAAAAAAGTTGATGGAGCTTATCACAATCATAGAGACCATTTTAGCACCAACCACGTTAATAATGAAGTCAAGAGGCTCGCCTCCTTTTTCTACTTAAAATCGCGAATTAACTCATATAATTATATAATTTTATGAGTTAATATATATATATATATATATATATATATATCTAATATATAAAATTAAATTAAAACTTAATAATTAATAAAAAAAATTTAACCCATGTAAAATTGGTAAAATTAATAAACCCGGTTTTATTTTACTAGTTTATTAAATTTATAATATTAACCGAGTCAGGTCCAAATTTAACCTTAAAATATTGTTGACCAGTTTTGCGAGATTGAACATATCATTCAAGCCGTACATTGGATAGAGCTGAAATTTTACAAGAAAATTTAAACAAAATATATTTGATAAATTTTTAGGTCAAATGGAGTTCTGGAACATGATATTTTAGAGGGTCAAAGACAGTAAACAAATCTTGTTAAATATATCAAATTATACCTTCGTGTATTGTTTGGAATGTATCTAGAGTTACTAGTAGAATTTTGTTGCGATTAAAATTGGGTTAAAAACTAAACATTTGAAGCTTTTTAATCATATATCATAAACTGAGTAATTCATCAAGATGAGACACAACAACATATTTGAAATTAAAATTAAAATTTATCACGAATATACAAAAATTAAACTTTGAGCTTAACCCTGAAAGTTTTCTAGCACATATATATGAGTGTTTGTTTTCGTGTTTCTGCTTTTGAAACAACCCACATGAGTCCGATTGCTTGAAACTTGAGAGTGGCAGGGGTTGGAGATGGGCTGTGACTGTCGGCTCAATCCGAATCATTTTATTACATGGTCTGTATGAGCATCGCCTCCTCCTGGCCCAATACACGAAAGTCGAAAACTCGAAATAAAAGGGCAAATATACTTTCGGCGACATCAATCCATTTCGTGGGAGAGCAATATAGACTAGTCACGGGCAAATTGCTGCAAGCTAAGTAGCTATAATAGTGTAGACTAGTAAGATTATGAATTTATTTTTAATAATTATGAGTTTGATTTTTAAAAAAATTATTAAAGATTTATATGGTTATTAAATTTAAAATTTATAAAATTAATCAAAATACATATAAATTTTACGTTCACATTAACTGGAAAAAAAAAAAAAACATAATATCACAAACGAAAAAGTCTACATTCCCATCATCTTGAATCCTGCCTGTGTCGCCTTCTGTATTTTTATGAATTTGTGGGCAGTGGTTTAAAGATTCATGGACAAAATTGTTGGAGCTTATCACAATTATAGAGCCCACTTTAGCACCGAGCTCGTTATTAATAATGTAGTCAAGAGCATATCTTCCTTTAATTATTTAATTATTATCTTTCAACATTCTTATCTATAAAATTTAATTTTTATTCTTGTAATAAATTTAAAAAAATTAAAACATTAATAAATTATTTTTTTATTTATTTAAAGATATAATCAAATAATAAAAAATATTACTCAACTTATATTTTTTATGATATTATTAAATATTGGTAAAAGATTCACTATTTAAAAATCTGCTTTTTCAAAAATTACTTTAAAAAAAAAAACTATTTTTCGACGTACGAACGGACAGTAAACAAATATTGGCAAAGGATAGGAACAAGAAAGGGATGAGAACGGAGACCCTGCACACATCAAGCAATAACAATTAGGATAAAAGGCATTCACTCATGCTAAGTGCTTTGATTCAGGCGATTGAAAGCTTTTGAGAAAATGGGATCTTTGATGGCTGGTTGGGACTCACCTGTCCCTGATCCTAGATCAAGTAAATAATCTTGGCAATCATGGTTGTCTATTTTTTCGTATGACACAGATGCAGCTTTCATTTTGTTTTTCTTCGTCTGGTGTCAATTTGGTTTGTGTGATCTGTGGTTTCTGATGAGTGATAAATTCAGTGAAGTACAGGAGGAATCGGTCACTTACTAGAGGGGAGATCGATGCTTACTGGAGATTAAAGAAGAGAACAGAAGAGGATCATCTCAAAGCTATTTCCGGTCTCTCCAGTAGCAGTCAGGTCTATTATTTTCTATGGGCAGGCCTTTTTTTTTCCCCTTTTGCATGGATACTCTGTACCTTTACTTAAAGAGGTACCATGATCATGCCATGTATGTGACAGGATGGCGCGGACGAGGATCATGGAATAGAGTTTCAGAGATCAAGCTCCTTACCTGCAGCCACTACCAAGGAGAGGTTCATGGACATGGAGACCGATCAAGCAAGTTTGGAGCAACTTATCAAGAAAAATGGCTGGTAATTAATCAAGCTAAAGCCTCAGCAACAAACCCGTTACAGCAACAAGTTCAAATTCAAGCGTGTTTTAATCTAGTGTCTGCTTTTTAATTAAGCTAAGCTGGTTATTGCAGGTGGACAAGTAGCAACTGGGCATTCCTAAATGAGCCGCCAGTTCTGGAACGTTCTTCTAACAATCACACACCGCATTTTCACGTTGCTAGTCTTGCCACCTCAAAATCCAATACTGGAATCAATGCGCAGTGAGGGCCTTTCTTCCTCTATATAGGACTGCTGTGTGTCCGCCGTCTAGCTTGCATATCCATGCCCCATAATATCTAAGCTGCTACGAGATTCCGGGTTTACTTCTTTTAGCTATGGTACCGCTTTGGTAAGATAGTGTTCATATGGAGTGGACTGTGATGAGTGGATTTCCTAGTGTGTGTCTGTATACATATATATTCCCTTCCCATCTGATCTGTACATGTTAAGAGTGTAAAATAGCTGGACATGCAAAATAGCTGGACATGCAAGATAATTGACTTGTATTATCTGGTGTTCTTCGTATCTACTTTTGGATACTGTTTTCAAGATTTATTTATTTTTTTTTGTGATTTTGTCGTACTAATAATAAGAAATTAAAATATTGATTTGATATATTTTTAATTGAAAAATATTTTAATAAAACACATTGCATCACGATAACCAAACACACTAATCAATCTTATGCTTCGAGATGTTTAGTAGGCTTTAAGGATCGGTTATATAAATATGTAACCAGCGATTCAATTGAAAATAAATCTAATATCGCGTAAAGAAAGCTGTCTCTGCCCAAGTTAAAAGAAAACTTTTCTTTTTTGAGAGATTGAATGAAAACTGAATTAAGGTCACTACCATCCATTCTAGATTCTCCAATTTCAGCAGTCCATTACTTGACCCCAAGCAAGCAGAAATCCTCCTCGTGGGTGCTTTAAAAGAAGAGTGCAAGTCACAAAGTCATTTAAAAGGGACTTTCGCCATCAATCCCCAGACTCGATCATTTCTGTTTTCATCGTAAATTCTGCCGGTCCATATTTAAAACCATAATTATAGAAACCAGCAGAGTCTCCGTCTAGTTTATGGGCTGAATTGATAATTAACTCGAGTTAAGATTTTTTTAAAAAAAATCTCAGATTATATCAATTTTCAAGTTAACAAGTTATTGGGATTAAATTTACTAATCCGAGTAAAGTTTTATAACCATGGAGTTGGGTTGCACAAGCTCGAATTAACAGTGACGATACTCGATCCAGTCCGATTGCTTGAAACTTGAAAGTGGCAGGCAGGGGGGGAGATGTGCTGACTGTCGGCTCAATCCGAATCATTTTATTACATGGTCTGTATGAGCATCGCCTCCTCCTGGCCCAATAGACGAAAGTCGAAATAGAAGGGCAAAGATACTTTTTGCTACATCAATCCATTTCGTGGGGGAGCGATATCGACAAGGACAAATTGCTGCAAGCTAAGTAGCTATAATTGTCAAAATAATTTTTTTTTTTTGATACGGTGTGAAATATATAATATAAATTTGAATTATAAAATTATAAATAAAATATTTTAATTAATTATATATTAATAATTCTAATCAGTTAATAAATAATAATATAACCCAGCTTACAAGTAAGTTACTTTATAAAAATTACTTTAAAAAAAACTATTTTCCTAATATTGGCAAAGGATAGGAACAAGAAAAGGATGAGAACGGAGGCCCCGCACACATCAGCAATAATAAAAGGTTAAAAGACATTCACTCACGCTAAGTGCTTTGATTCAGGCGATTGAAAGCTTTTGAGAAAATGGGATCTTTGATGGCTGGTTGGGACTCACCTGTCCCTGATCCTAGATCAAGTAAATAATCTTGGCAATCATGGTTGTCTATTTTTTCGTATGACACAGATGCAGCTTTCATTTTGTTTTTCTTCGTCTGGTGTTAATTTGGTTTGTGTGATCTGTGGTTTCTGATGAGTGAAAAATTCAGTGAAGTACAGGAGGAATCGGTCACTTACTAGAGGAGAGATCGATGCTTACTGGAGATTAAAGAAGAGAACAGAAGAGGATCATCTCAAAGCTATTTCCAGTCTCTCCTGTAGCAGTCAGGTCTTTTATTTTCTATGGGCAGGCTTTTTTTTTCCCCTTTTTAATGGATACTCTGTACCTTTACTTAAAGAGGTACCATGATCATGCCATGTATGTGACAGGATGGCGCGGACGAGGATCACGGAATAGAGTTTCAGAGATCAAGCTCCTTACCTGCAGCCACTACCAAGGAAGGGTTCATGGACATGGAGACCGATCAAGCAAGTTTGGAGCAACTGATCAAGAAAAATGGCTGGTAATTAATCAAGCTAAAGCCTCAGCAACAAACCCGTTACAGCAACAAGTTCAAATTCAGGCGTGTTTTAATCTAGTTTCTGCTTTTTAATTAAGCTAAGCTGGTTATTGCAGGTGGGCAAGTAGCAACTGGGCATTCCTAAATGAGCCGCCAGTTCTGGAACGTTCTTCTAACAATTACACACCGCAGTTTCACGTTGCTAGTCTTGCCACCTCAAAATCCAATACTGGAATCAATGCGCAGTGAGGGCCTTTCTTCCTCTATATAGGACTGCTGTGTGTCCGCCGTCTAGCTTGCATATGCAAGCCCCTTAATATCTAAGCTGCTACGAGATTCCGGCTTTACTTCTTTTAGCTAGGGTACCACTTTGGTAAGATGGTGTTTATATGGAGTGGACTGTGATGAGTGGATTTCCTGGTGTGTGTCTGTATACATATATATTCCCTTCCCATCTGATCTGTACATGTTAAGTGTGTAAAATAGCTGGACATGCAAGATAATTGACTTGTATTATCTGGTGTTCTTCGTATCTACTTTTGGATACTGTTTTCAAGATATTTTTTTTTGTGATTTTGTCGGTACTGATATTAAGAAATTAAAATATTGTTTTGATATATTTTTAATTGAAAAATATTTTAATAGAACGCATTGCATCACGATAACCATACACACTAATCAATCTTATGCTTGGAGATGTGGAGTAGGCTTCAAGGATCGGTTATATAATTATGAAAAGAAATAACAAAAAAAAAAAAAAAAACACTGTCAGTTCAAAAGAGGGATTGGGCCTCCTGGAGCCGAAGTTCACAAAAGAAATGGAGCCCCGGAGCCCCCGATTTTGGGCTAACTATGAAGGGTTTGAATGGGCCTATTGTCTTTCCTTTAGCTTACACTTACACTAGATATGTTGTCAGCGCGGTAACCGAATAAATGTTTTTTGATTTTCAATATTAAAGAAATAATAAGTTAACAAACAATTCAAGCCCAAACAATTTAAGCCGGTTAAATTAACAATTTAAATATTTACAAAAAAAAAACCAATAACAGTAAATAAACCGACTAAAAAAATAAAATAAAAAACCACATCCGAGCCTATTTTGATTGTCAAACAAATCAATGCTGACTGATTGTCAAACAAATCAATGCTGACCTAGCTGAAGTAAAGAGGAAAAAAAAAGGTCAAACTTAAAAAAAAAATAGAAAACATTAGCTTTAAAAAGAAAGAAAATCAAGCAAACCTGATGAACCATCTAAACCTAGTCTAATCTAAAAAATTACAATTTGTTAAATAATGAACTCGAGTTCAATCAACAAACTTGAATGTCATCCAATTTAATTTTGAAGGATGGAACCATTTAAAAAATTATTAATAAAAAACTTGCAAAAAAAAATAAAAAAAAGGGAGCTAAATTTTAACAGGAAAAAACCCAATGAGGATAAAATCCAAAAAAACAAATTATTGCAAACAAAATAAATTGCAATTAAAAGAACTAGGACCAAACTTGAAAGATTAAAAAAATAATATAAGGTGAAATAGAAAACAATTGTTGAGGGCTAACATAATAGAATAAAAAAAAATAAGAAAACAAAAGTTAAAAAAATGATAAAAAATAAGACAATCAATTTAGAAAAAAAAAAAAAAACAAGGCAAAACTCTTGAACCTAGTCTAATTTCTAAAAGTTCAATCCTGTGATATTTTTTATTCAGATTCAATCAATAAACATAATTATCTATCAATTTAATTTCAAAAGACAAGATCGGTAGAAAAATACTAATAAAAAATTTGCAAAAGCAATAAAAAGAACGAAGATAAATTTAATAGGAAAAACTCAAGGATGATGCAATTTAATGAAAAAAAATAAAAAATGACCCCAGATAAAATAAATATAAATTACAAGAACAAACACCAAATTTAAAAGATTAAAAAACCATGGGGAGTTAAAATTGAAAATATATGTGAAACCCATGTAAATTTAGACAAACATCCTATACTTGATCAAATCTTAAAAAGCTCATAACCCGCGAAACCTTAAATTCGAATCTTATCAAAAAGTTTATTACAAGCTAATTTTAAAATATAAATTTAAAAAACTTATCAAAACAAAAACAAAAGATAATAAAAAAAACATTGAACGAACCCGGCAACAAACATGGGTCCACAAATCAGGCACCTAACCCATGACAAGAAATTAGGATGATCTTATAAATAAATAAAAAAGAAAAAAAAACATTGGAAAAAAAATGCTTTAAAAAAATAAAAATCAACTCGGACTAATCCTCCAAATCTATTACTTGGGTTATGAGAATGAGATGACACCAGTAAAAGTAAACAAAAAAAAACAAAGAAGTAAGATTCTTAATCAAATAAACATCGAGGGGTGAAATTGAGAAAAAGAAACAATAAAAATGTAAAAAATAACAATTAAAAGAATTATGACTAAATTCAACATAAAAATTAAATGTCTATGAAAAAATCAAATGAAATTAAATGTTTAGAATGTCTATGAAAATATCAAATGAAATTAAATGTTTAGGGATGGAATTGTACAAAACAAATCCATTAAGAAAATGATTAAAAAACAACAATTAAAAAAATTAGGATCAAATTTTACATAATAATAAAATTAAAATAAATGTCTGGGGGTGGAATTGAAAAAAAAAACCAATCAAGAAAATGATTCAAAGAAAAAAAAGAAATTAAAAGAACGAGGACCAAATTTGAAAACAACTTAAAAAAATCAAATGATCAAGGATGAAATTAAAAATAAAACCCAATTAGAAACAATTAATGTAAATAAAACAATTGCAAATAAGAGAAGAGAGACTATATCAAAAGAAAAAAACAAATTGAAGGGCTAGTCGAGGAAGAAAGAGAAGGAAATAAAGAAAAAGAAAAGCAATTTCGATCCAAACCACGCCAAATCAACATACATGCGCCACCTATGGAGGAAGAGGATGCTGAGATGAATCAAATGATGCGGTGAAATCATGGTTACAACTGCCGGAACCAGCCACACTTGCCACCAGAAGGCAGAGTAGCGGGTGACGCATGAGAGCATGCGTCCACAACTTTTTTTTGTGCAAAACCAAAAATACCTTTAGGATTAAACAATTTTAACGGGCAAACCATTGTTAAATTACAACCAAACCCGTAAATATAAGACTTAAAAATTTAAATTGTAAGGGTGATGTAGTAGTTTAATTGTTATATAAAATTTGAAAATATGAAAATGTCTTTATGCATAAGGCATCAATTTATTTTTTATTAAATAGTTATATTAATAATTTTATTGTACATTTAAATATTTAACTACCAAAAAAACACTGTATAATCCTCAAAAAACTATTTATGTAATTGTAAAAAGATCATCCTACCCCAAAGTCAATACAAAAAATAAAATAACCAAGGATGAAAAAGTCATGATACTCGGGATAAAAGCCAAGACGTTTATTCGTTAATGAAAACTAATTATTTATTTGAAATTTTTAAAGACACGCCACCACGTCAGCATGGTTAATTAAACAAAAATAGAAATTGGATGTTAGGTCAGGATCCAAACCTAAAAAAATTAAAAAAAATATTATCTATCGCTAAAATCTTTTGAAATTATTCCTGACGTCACTTGATCGGTAACCTTCATGGCAAGTTCACAAGTGGAATACAAAAATATATTGTTTCTATTTGAATGGGGTTTCGTGTGCTCAATTTTAAATAATGAAATTAATTGTAAAATAATCGAGGACCACATTGGGATCCTAATTTTACTATATGGAATAGCAATAGTGAATAAAATATAAATATTATTAAATCCGATTTAAAACCCCTCTAAAACTTAACTTGAAATATATATTTATATTATATGAATATATTTATAAAATTTTTAAAATTTTCTATACAATATAAAATATATATACATAACTCAATATTAACATAAAACACACACACAAACACACATATATATATATAATATATAATTTTAACATTTAATACACATGCGCACTTTGAACATATATTAAATATTTTATTTTTTATTGAATAATAAATAACAATAAGATAATGGTTTCATGTATGGATACAAGAAACTTGATAAGTAGTTTATGAATATATAAAATTTACATTCAATAGGTAATAAATACGGTATGAATATTAAAAAATTCAATTATTAGATATTCATTGTCATTTTTATGGGTTAGATGAGTTAAGTTGAGTGAATTCAAAATGATATTATTTCTAGATTTTTTTTAATAAATAAAATGATATTATTTTGATTTTTTATAAAAAAATAAATTAAATCTCAACCATATCATGAATTGATCTTTAAAGTTGATTGAGCTTGATTGAGTTAACTATCCTAGTTTAATTTAAACCTCGACTCAAGTTAGGTTCTGGATATTCAAGCCATTGTCGAGCCAAATTTAATAACA
>Ga0325410_1004918_pt1 | contig 14872 bp, 10 predicted proteins | sample PopdelMetagenome_16_FD_206182 | JGI IMG/M metagenome (GOLD analysis project Ga0325410, IMG submission 206182) | Populus deltoides microbial communities from Bellville, Georgia, United States - Xylem-PdIQD-R3 | ecosystem: Host-associated > Plants > Phyllosphere > Stem > Wood/Secondary xylem... | reverse complement strand
AAAAAGATTCAAAAAAAAGGAAAGACATTTCCTAGCACTGGAAGAAGACCCAAAACAAAGTGTTAACCAATCTACACACACAAACCCTTCCCAATTCCCATGGTGTTCCACGACTTGCAACCTCTCTCTTTGTTGAACCCACAAAGCTAAGGAACCTCAAAGTCCTAACATATATCTCAATCTTCATGTGTTCTTTCAACTTAGATACATACAAACAATGAAGCTTCTTCATCTTGTTCTTGCTCTTCAAACAGTTCCCATTTGGTTTTTTCACTTATGTCTAGTAGTAGTACATGCCATACAAGAAGACCCACTTGTTTCTTCACCGCCCCCCTCTCCCATTTCTCCCATTTCCACTTCCATGGCTGCCTTCTCTCCAGGTACTTAAAGGCCCTTTTTAGTTTTCAAAAGAAATGATTTTGGGGTGGTTTAAGTGATTTCAAAAATTCAAACTTTCTGTGCCAAATTTAAGTAACGACTACATAATCTAGTGCATTTATGGCTTCACACTATATGTAACAAAAAGTTTAGTTCTTTGGGTCATGATCCCATCTCTCTACACAGTGTTGATAGAGTTTCAAGATTTAGTTTTAATGGTTCTTTTCTTTTTTGGAAAAGCTTAATAAGCTAAAAGGTTTGCTTCTTTGTATAATTTGACCAGGGGTTGAATTGGAAATGGGAATCAAAGACCAACAAAAGCACGAGGAGTTGCACAAGAAAATAATTTTGTTACTCATTGTTTGTTGTAGCATTCTTGTTGTTATCGTCTTTCTTTCTCTGTTTTCTTGTTTCATTTACTACAGGAAGTCCTGTCAAAAGAAGAAAGCTTCTCAGTGTTCAGGTGCTTAGGTTTCTTTTTCTACCAACAACCCATCTTTATATTACTCCAAAATTTGTGTTCACTGCTGTGTTTTTTGTTAGTAATTCTTTGTTTTGATGTGAAGATGTGGAGAAAGGGCTTTCAATGGCACCATTTTTTGGCAAATTCAGTTCCTTGGGAATGGTTAGTAACAAGGGATCTGTTTCATTAATCGATTATAAGATACTAGAGAAAGGAACAAACAATTTTGAAGATGATAAATTGTTGGGGAGGGGTGGATTCGGACTTGTATATAAGGCTGTATTGGAAGATGACTCAAGTATTGCAGTCAAGAAACTAGACTGTGCAACTGATGATGCACAGAGAGAATTTGAGGTGCTATCAATTTTCTTGAAGATTTGATGCATTTTTTTTTCCTTTTAGCTTTGTTTTCTCGGTGCTGATTTGTTATTAATTCGAATTGCAGAATGAGGTGGGTTTGTTAAGCAAATTTCAGCATCCAAATATAATTTCTATTGTGGGCTATAGTGTTCATGAGGAGATGGGGTTCATTATTTATGAGTTGATGTCCAATGGGTCCCTTGAAGATCTATTGCATGGTAAAATATTTTTCCCATTTTGTTTTAAGGGTTATTGTGTCATGCTAGATGATTTATGACATTATGAAATATAGAAGTGCTAATATATATATATATATCTTTTTTTTTTCATGGATTTTGTTGATGCTTTAGGAACTTCTCGCGGATCTTCATTAAACTGGCATTTAAGGTTGAAAATTGCTCTTGATACAGCAAGGTGAGTTGCTGTTTTCTTTCTGTTGATTTTTAAATTTCTTTTGTTTGTTTGTTTTTCTTTGAGTATTTGCTTATTTCAAATTGTTGACTCTAGAGGATTAGAATATCTGCACGAGTTCTGCAAGCCAGCAGTGATCCATAGAGATCTGAAATCATCTAATATACTTTTGGATGCCAACTTCAATGCCAAGGTAAAAATGTATAAATTTTTTTAGTTTGTGTTAAATTAATGAAACTCTCAATTATTTTCTTCTTCCATCACTTCACTTTGCCTTCTCTCTCTTTCTCATAACTTGTGTTTGGATTCAGCTATCAGATTTCGGTCTTGCTGTAGCTGATAGTTCTCATAACAAGAACAAGCTCATGCTTTCAGGCACTGTGGGTTATGTAGCCCCTGAGTATCTGCTAGATGGTATGCTAAACTAAACTGGTTAAAATTTCGATATCAGTAGTTTCGACTTGTTAGCTAGACAACAGGGTTGAGTTGAGAAACCACCTTTTTTTATATAAACTAGTTTAGTTTAGGTGAATTTAGGGAGAAGACTGATACATTTTGCATGATTTGATGAGCTTAGAAGCAATGAATCTCAGATAGCATTGTCAAAGCATCTCTGAAGTACGATGCATTTCCTATCAAAGTTTTATTGGGTCAAAGTGTAAAATGCTACTGCTTGTTTTGAGCTTTCACAATCTAGAACACTCGAATGTTGTGTGATCACTCCATTATTTTGGAGATGATGTAACACTCAAGGTTCATCAACCAAACAATTTTTTAAGGATGCCCTTAAGTGAGCAAATCACATGAGAATAGATGAAAAAAATGTCAGTGAAATGCAAATGACTGGAATCCCATTGTATTTGTTTTGCATTTTGCCATTCCCCCCTCTCAAGAAATAACTTTTTTAAATATTATAGGTGAATTGACAGATAAGAGTGATGTCTATGCTTTTGGAGTAGTGCTTCTGGAGCTTCTATTAGGAAGAAGGCCTGTAGAAAAACTGGCACCAGCTCATTGCCAATCTATAGTAACATGGGTATGTTTACTCATCCAAAAAATTATTTTCTTTTGGGAGGCAATCATTCAAGATTTCAATAACTATATTTAATGCTATGGCTATTTTAAATGCAGGCCATGCCTCAGCTTACTAACAGAGCTGTCCTTCCAACCATTGTGGATCCTGTGATCAGAGATTCAGTAGACGAGAAGTACTTGTTCCAGGTTTGTGAACCTCAAAAACCATAGTTTACTTCTTTGATTGGATGTGTACTATCTAAAAGTGTGAGTGGATTGTTTTGGTATTCTCTGTACATGATTGACTAATGCAAAGCAACCTGGAAAATTTTTCCTTAAAGTAATAAATCTGGATTGGTTTGGTAGTTGTGAGTGGGCACAACAAAATTTTGCATCAGGTTTGCTTTAGTTCAAGGTCGAATTGATCAATTCTGTCCCAAGTGTTGTTGGCAAGGTAGGAGAGAAAAAGGGTCTGTTGAACTAAGAAATTTTTTTAGCCAGGTAAGTTAGTTGAAGTTTTTTAACAAAACCAGACGCATATGGAAGCATACTTTAGGTTATTTAGTTCCTTTTTAAAGCGAGAGGAGCCAAGTTTCAAACTGGTGGCAATGATAGTTGAGCACGTTTGCCTTGAGTTAGGCCAAGCTTAGGTAATGTTAGGGTAGATTAGGAATTTCAATTTGCTTGAGTTGGCTAAATGGATAGCAATTTGTGCAGGTTGCTGCAGTGGCTGTATTGTGTATTCAACCAGAGCCGAGTTACCGTCCCCTCATAACAGATGTTGTGCACTCTCTTGTCCCACTGGTTCCTCTTGAGCTTGGAGGGACGCTAAGAGTTGCACAACCTACAACTCCTAGAGGTCATCGACAAGGCTAAGCATCAGGGAAACTATTTTCAGATGCTGCCGCATCTGCTTTAGTTTGTGTTTGATGAATCATTGATCCACTGCACTTTCTTATGTGCATATTTTGATGTATCATTTGATAATTCATGTCTTTGGTTATTTCGGACAAGAAGGTTGATATCGATGCGTTTCAAGAGCATTAGAATCTTTACTCTTGTAAATCGAAGCAAAGTTTAGAGATCAAGAAAAATAGCATCCCAAATTTGCACCAAGCTCATTTTCAACCTCTTGGCTGTGTACGCAATCAGTTCATCTTTTCAGCAACTTCAAAGAATCTGTAAAACAGCACTTTACTTATCTCATGAATCTTTTGGATCTCTAGATTCAGCAGCGAGCTCTCTTCTGTGCTGCAATTCTTTTCGGTTTTTCCCTAATAAAGTTAGAGGTTATCACAGTAAAGAGAATGCCTTGTGAAGAGAAGGTAGAAAGGAAAATTGGCACCATGTCGCAGTAAAACTATAACTCGCACCAGCTGGGATGTAATAAACAGCCTCAATCAAAGCTCAGTTTACATGGATTTGTGACAGTCATACCAGTGAACATTATTACAAAATTTCTGTAAAATAATATAAACTCAGTAAAACATCCAAGTCACCAAAATTTATTAACTGTTGGTTCTGGTATACCCGTTCACTATCTCTTTCAACTGACATTATGGTAAGAGTCAATAATGGCATCAGCAAGGTATTCACATTTGGCCAAAGACAGTCCTGCCAAGGATATTCTTCCATCCTTTGTCATATAGACATGCCACTTGTTGGTCATATTTTCGCTCTGATCGAACATAAAAAGAACACACAGAAAGATCATGAATTAACGATGGCAATGGAGAGGTTTTAGGGAAATGGAAAAGAACAGATTCAAGAATTCAACCATGAATATAAAATGATAACAAATGTCATTTAAAAGAATAATATGAAGAAGATGAGTTTTTTTTTAATGATTCTACCACAACAAAATCACTCGAAAATCGCTGAAATGATAAAAATTTGAGGAGAAATCACCTGAGTTTTGTTCAAGCCTGTGAAGGAGAACATGCCAATCTGCTTCAGTATAAAAGACCAATCTTTCCCACTCTTATCTTTTGCGGAGAGACTGTCAAATAGTTTCTGCCTCACATTTTTTATCCTTCCAGCCAGCATCTCCATCTCTTCTTTCCATTCATTAAAGAGAGTTGGATCCCCAACAACGTTAGCAACAATCCTAGCACCGTGAACAGGAGGATTTGAGTACATTGGTCGGGCAATCCTTTTCAGCTGGCTCTTAACCCTGAAAATTAAAAGAAAAAAAAAACCATTATTTAAACAGGTATTATGACGTGAGAAGAAGTTTTCCCTATCGAATTGGTGGTTCAAACAAATTGTTCACAGGACACCTTTGACAGAACCCCAATTACAACAAAGGTCAAAAAAGGTCACCCAATAATGAGAAGCAAAAAGTGTAATATTCCATTGTTCACACGACTTAGGATACAATCAATGTCCTCACATCTATGCCATTCCTTTATGGTTCATTGGAAGGAAAAAAGAGAGAGAAGAAAACATTAACACAGTTCTACTGTAGATATTCAAGCATTCAACAGAAACACGACCTATCAGCTTGGAGACCAAACCAATAAATGGTGATGACAAAACGGATGGTTGCCTGGTTAATATTTAATAATACTTTTATGCCTCATATCGAGGACATATTTTTAGGTAATCTTAACCAAAACAAAGGCTAGAAAATGAACAATGCTGCAGTATAGAATAGCATGTATTTTAAGGGAACAGCATCTCAAACTCAACTAGCAAGTGAACAAGCTTTATTTAGCAAATCTATTAATCGCACCTTGCTGCTGCATCTGCCGATGAGCAGACAACATTAATTGCCCCAATTCTTTCAGCATACAAGCCCAAGTTTTTGCTGTACGACTGAGCAATCAAAAGCTCCATACCACGTGCAGCAAACAACCTCACTGATGATGCATCTGCATCGAGGCTTCCACTAGCGAATCCCTAAGAGTACATTGAACAATTGAAATTAAATATCAGTCCCTGAACAGTATTCCAATTCTCAAGGAATTTTTACACGATTACTACATCAACAAACCACTATAAAGATTTTGTAGTTCACAAAGGCACATCTTTGGTTCAGCAGGGCAATTAAATTGATGGTGCAAGTGTAACTCAGATCAGATTTAAAGCAATGTATACCTGGTAGGCCACATCAAAAAATGGAATGTGGTTCTTTTCTTGAATGACACCAGCAATTTTCTCCCATTGTTCAGGGGTTGGATCAATACCAGTTGGGTTGTGTGCACAGCCATGAAGCAATACAAATGATCCCTCAGGGGCTGCCTGCAATAAAATAATAGTACACTTCAGAGAAATGATTCAGTCTGAATCTGAAGTTATGATAGAAAGATTACCCCCTCTGTCTCTGAATTCCCATCCCAAGCACTAATAGTGTATGATTCAATCGCATGCCTGAGCACTGCCCATCCCCAGAGGGAGGGAGGGGGAGAGAGAGGAGAGTACGCTAGTGTAGTGCAGATTGAAGTAGTGAGAAAGACAAAAAATGAGATGAAAGATACAGCAGCGTGCAGTTTAGGATGGCCATCAAATGATTCAACACAAAATGGCGAATTTTTTTTTGAGTGGAGTGTAACTGATCTACAACAAACCTTTATGTCTGATATCATCCCCTCAAAATCCAAGCCAACTGTTTTGGGATCATAGTATCGGTACTCGGACCATGGAACTCTTGCATCATTGAAAATATTCTTGTGATTACCTGCAAAATTAGTTTGCTGGCCATTAATGTTGATAGCAACGAGACAAATCATATAAAATGTACAAGGGAGTGACATCACACACCCCAAGTTGGAGATGATATCAGAACTTGCGCTCCAGGAAAATATCTCTCAATGAGCGCTGCAGCTAATCGAAGTGAACCAGTGCCTGAAAGACCTTGAACAGTTGCAACCTGGATAATTTTTACAAATCGATATCCAGTTTATTATTAATATGTTATTATGTTCTCAGTAGTTGACAGGGATAGGAAACTGAATTCCTTTTAAAAGAAATAAGATCTTATGTCTTCAACATACTCTTTGTTGTTTTATCACTGGGTTGTCAGCTCCGAATAATAACTCTGCAGTCACCTTATTGAATGCAGCCAAACCTTCAATTGGGAGATACTACATAAAAATGATCGATGTCAGGTGAGTTGAACAAAATATGGAGATTGGAAATTTGTCATTCTTACATTTGAAAATATTGACATACCTCCTTGTTTTCACCCCTCTCCAGCATAAGATTCTCAGCCTAGAAATGAAAATCAATTTCAGATATGCCATCATAGAAATCATTGTCGCTGCTTGTAAGTTAAAAGATCCAAAGCTAGATTCCCATTATAAAAACATATACCACGTAGACTGAAAAGTTTACTGACCTTCTTAACGACATCAAGCACGTAAGGCTGTAACTCTTCAGTTCGGTAGGCCCCAACTCCAAGGTTGAGCTTCTTTACATCCGTGTCTGCTCTAAAAGCTTCAGAAACACCAAGGATAGGATCAGGAGGAGCCATAGCTATACCCTCAAAACGAGATACATTAACTGCGACAGTCATAGATATCCGGCCAAATGACTGCAAATCAGGGAAAAAAAAAGAAAAAAACTCACATCGCGAAACCAATACATATCAAGCTCCAATCCTACCAAATAACGCATGTTAGGTCAAAATCAAATCATATCAAAATCTTTGAAGGACCAGAAGCACGCACTGGTAAAAAATCATGATTTGAACAAATATGTATAAAGCCTCAATCTTTTACACTTGCAAAAGAACATAGTTTCTGCTTTAGCAAAAATCAAGAATCCTCCATTAATTACAAAACACAGGATCATAAAAACAATAATTGAATAAAAAAACTAAAATCCCATTAAGAAAAACACGGCATATGTACCTTTGCCTTGATAAAGGGATTGCCTTTCTCCTTGTTAAACAATGTACTCACACTACCACTTCCAAGCCTCGCCTTTCCCTGCCCAAAACCACAATTAAAATTCCTGATCCACACCACAAACATCTATTTGGTTGCTAAGAAAACAACAAAACAGAAACTTTTGAATCATAACACAGATTTTCATAACTTCAAGTTACTTGATTGGCCACATTTTCCCAACAACCAAACAGAACACTTCAAAAAATGATGACCCAATATGGAAAAGCACTAGAGAGTGACAATCAAAGAGAGAATTATCGGTACCTTGATAATTTCTTGCATAGAAAGTGAAGCAGAAGGAGTGGTAGAAGCTAAAGAAAGCATTGTTGAAGCCATCTGAATAACAAAAAATGACACTGCTCAATGATTAGATTTCCAAGGAATGATTTTGATAAAATCGAACAGCTACTTGTGTGATCTAAAAGTATTTGTGTGACTGGATTTGACAGAACTGTAAATGGCGCTTGAAATAATGATGGGTTCATTTAAAGAAAACGAAACCTGAAAAAACCGTTGCCTTTAGAAACTAGAAGTGCTGTTGGCGATAGATACTAGGTGTTGGTCTCTGGTAATTTCGTTATCAAGGAATATTGGGTTCTGGGTTTCAGTGCATGCTTTGATATGTAAAGATGACCTAAGCAATTTAGTAAAAAAACAATAATAATAATAATAAAATTATTTTCAAGAGTACTCTCGGGTCAACTTCATGCAGTAATTCAATTTAATTTATAACATTTTTTAAAATTCAAGTTATAAATTAAATAAGGTAATTTGAATTAATTTAAAATAAAATTATTTAAAATAATTAAAATAATATTAATTTAATTTGAATTAATTAACCCGATTAATTAGTTCATGAATTTCATTAAGTCAATTTCCATCTAGATTAATTTGACACCCAAATTAAACTAGATAATTGAATAATTTATTAAGCTAGATTGCGTTTAATAATACTAATTCTTACCTAGTTCAACAAAATTAACATGTATTGTTCATTTCAAACATTAAGATTTCAAATAATATTGTATAAAAATCACATGATTTTTATATTCTTGAATAAAGAGATTTAAATACAAGATAAAAGAAAAAATACATTGTAACTTGTTTCAAGAGAATAATACATTGTAACTTGATTTAAGACAGGTTTGCCTTTTGAACTCCCTGAGAATAATAAAGGGATCATATGGCTTTTGGCACTCTTTTTGAACACTTTCTTTATTATTGTGTCCCCTCATAAGCAATTCTTTATAAAGCCAGAGGCAACTCGTTAGGTTTTCCCTTTTGACTATATATGAACTACTGTGCTGAAAATGTTGGAGTTTTCCTCACCCTCAACTCTTACTTTTCTTGTAAGAACAGTTAAGAAAGTGACTTCCTTTTGTCTTTTCAAAATTCCATCTTTCAATGTTTTCCTTCCTGTTGAATGCTTTTTAGTTTTTTTTCTTTATTTTTTTTTCATATTTTGTTAATTTTTATTTTAATTTGATTTCTATAATGATATTATTGTTTCAAACAAATATCCTAATATTAATTTGATTAATGCTTAATTTTACAGGTATATATTTTTGTTATTATATTATTAAATAAAAAATAGTTTAATCAAAATATTTAAAACTCAATAGAGTCCATAATCCGAATTGCGAGTTTGACAAGTTAAGTCATAAAATCTAAGTCGATTTAATAAGTCGCCGTCTCAATATTAAAAAAATATCATCTTGATTTTTTTTAATTCGAACCCAAGCTAGGCAAGAGATCGGGTTATGAGGTATAAAGTTTGATCCGATGGGTTGAGTTTAATAACAATATCAAATAGTTTTTTTTTAAATTCCATCTTTAAATTTTTTTTCTTTCAATTAAATCATTTTAAGCTTTTTTTTTTCTTCAACATTTTCTAAATTCATCTTCATAATTTATTTCGGTTTGCTTTTTATTAGTTTATCGTAATTTCAAACAAATATTTCAATGTTTGATTGCTACTTAATTTTATGAATATTTATTTCTATTATCATATCATTAGATAAAAAATAGTTAAAGAACAAAGTTGTTAAATCCAATGAGGTTTATGATCCGGCTCGCGAGTTTGGTAAGTTAAGCTGCGAAACTCGGATATTAATCTAATACTTCATTGTTTCAATATTACAAAAACAATGACTTCTTCAAAAGTTTTTAGAGTGAAGCCATCCTTTTTAATAGTTATTCTGATTATTTTTGAATCATCAAATCAACTAGATTAAGTTGAAATCATAATCTCAAACATATATTTTAATATTGTAATTTAACATAATATCAAGTTATTGTTTTAAAGATAAAAAATATAAAAATAATGAAGATAGAAATCACATGTTTTATTGTTTTCTATATTTTAAAATGAGAGAAATTCATTTAAATTATCAAAAGGGAAAAAATTATTTTATGTGTCTTTATCTCTCCAATCAAATATAATCCTGTTTTTTATACATATTGTTTATATCCTGAAACACCGATTAAATTCACTTTAAATTCAAAATTAAATGAAAAATCAGTTTTTAAGCGGTCCAAAGGCCTTCATGATCATAGACCATTGCCAACCCATAGCAGTGGAATCAAAGCTCTGGGCTGCAATTGCTCGACCTTGTCTTCGTTCTTGCCTGCTCGTTCGTTGATTCGTCAGTTCATTTTTTAGTTCCACCTCGTCAAAGATGATCATTAAAGAATACTGTCAAAGATGATCTGGCTCTTTCCATACATGCTATTGCTTCTTATTAAATACATCATTTTAAATAAAAATATGGATTTGAGTCGATGACTATAAGTGCTTCGATTACAAACCGAGTCTAGCAACTATATGCTAGTTTTGTCTCCCACGCACCCTCGTGTTAACCCTCAACTTTGTCAGCGTTTTCTCTTCTTAGAGAATGTTTGGAACGGTTCAATTCATGTTATTAAAAAATCTGATTTATTTTATTTAAAATTATTTTTTTTTAATTATTTTAGATTGTTTTGATGCGCTCTTATAAAAAATAATTTTAAAAAAATAAAAAAATATTATCTTAATATATTTCTAAATAAAAAACACTTTAAACTATAATTGCTATCACAACTTACTATATGTTTTTCTCTTTTATTATCTCTGGGAATAGAATGATATTGATTTTATATACAAAAAGCTTCTTCCGAGTCATGAGTTAAAACATGAAGAATTACATGGCCTGTGGTCTCCATTGGATTGGTGGGTGGCTGCCATGATCAAGCCAGATTTTGTTCTTAATTCATTGAAGAATATTTCTTTTTTTCCCATTAAAAATAACGCAACTTTGGCAAGTTAATTGTAATTTATCCTAACTATTATTAATTTTCTTCTTTCGCTTGAGTAGAAGAGTGTCTTGTATATAAAAAGAGTGGTCAAAAAGAATATTAGAATATCTTCAATATCAACAGAAAGTACTAGAATGTTAGGCATTTTTATTAAATGGAAGAATTAAAGAGTACCGGTACAGAGAATCGATCGAAGATGATGGAAACATCTCTAACTCTTTCTATATAGTCTATAGTTTCTTAATAGAAAAAACTATTTTGGTTTTATGTAAACAATGTACAGTATATGGTAAAAATATTTCAATAAACGTCGACCTAGTTAATTCAACACTCAACATCATATTTGCATCATTAACATCCAAAATCAACAAACCAACACGAATTAGGGAAAGAAATATTTATCAATGATCATTAACTTGCATACAAAAGGACTCATTATATCACTCTCCTTGCCACATTCTCTATTTCCTACCTGTGCTCTTAATTTCCACAATTCCACCATCAACATGATCCCTGCAATATTTTGTACGTAAATTAAAAAAAAAAACATGATCAATCTAAATCCAGAGAGATCACAAGATCGTCAGAAATTAAAAGAAAATAAAATTACAAAGCAAAACTCAAATATAGTCTATATTGAAAAGAGGTAGAAGAAGGAAGGGAGGGTATTTCTATTAAAGAGAGAAGATAAGATGAAAGAAACATATCTCTTTCTGTATATTCTACAGTTTCTCTGTAAAGAAAAATATTAATGCGGTAAAAACTGAACCATTTAACATGATCTAACGACAAACCGCAAGATTTGAAAGAAGAGAATTAGGAAAAAGTAAAAAAAAAAAGTCTTCTTTTCCTTAAGAAACATACCGTGGACGATATACATGAAACATACATCACTTAGGAGGTTTGCATTGGCCTGATCCAGGCAGGTAACTGCACGGATTAGGTCCTGATGGCTGAACGGGACGGTTACTTTGTGAAGAATACATGCTTCTTGCTCGGAATTTAGGTTGCCTGGTTGCAATCACAAGATCAGTAGCACTGGCAGCAAGGATCAGAAACAAAAGGATGGTGAATTTTGACACAAGAAAGAGAGGTCTCTTGAAGATACTCATCATATATGGTTTTGAGTAGCTTTCAGATAAGGATACGAAATGTATTGAGAGAGGAAGGGTTTATATATATGGAGTTTCGAAGACTGCCAAGGAATTTTGTGCTCTCCCTCTAAAAAAACACAAAACAAAGAGGCGGTTACTGATAAAAAGACGCTCTTCCTTAATTTGTGCACCGAATGTTCTCATATATAGTCAAAGATTCGGAAATCTAATTAAGACAGCTTTCGCGTGACCGAACCTTGTACTCTCATGGCTAAAGGAAGAAATGCCCGCGCAGCTAGTTGCACTGGAAGACCTTAAAGGTTGGAAGAAAGCTCTTTTACGATTCCCCTCACACCGACTCCACCCACAACAGGCAGCGTGATAGTTGTCTACAACAGGCAGTGTGACCCAACCAAAGCAGCTAGCCCTATAACCCAACCAAATTAAGGTTCGATTTTACGCTATAATATCACCAAATCTCAAATAAATAATTCAATACCCGATCCAACACCCTTTACTTTCCCGTCCTGCAACCTTAAGTTCTTTCTACGTGATTTTTTGAACACGAAACGCATATTCCAGGACGAGGTTTTCACCTGCTTTCAAATTCTGTACACTGAAGGAAGGTCAATTAAGCCAAAGGACAAGAAGGAAATTGTTTCCATTGAGAAATTAAGAGTCACTTAATGAGATGGCCAAACAGAGTGCGAGTACCAACTTTGCACACAAAATATTACGCCGAGCTCCCTCATGCTGGCCTTCAACATGAAGTTTTTTCCGAGCCACACCATGTTCAAAAAGATTATTTGTTTATATTTTGTATTTTTATTATTATATCATTAATTAAATAAAGAATATTTTTAAAAAATTATAGTATTTAAAACGTAGTGGAGTCAATGGTTCAAGTTGTGGTTTAATAACAAGTTAAACCACAAAATTTAAATCCATCCAATAAATCTCCTTTTTAATATTAAAAAAAATCATTTTAATTTTTTGTAAAATTCAGACCCAAACTAGGGGTCGGATTGAAAATGAATGTTCAAGATACAGGAGTTGAAACACTGAAAAACCTTGTCAAGCAATTACTAGGTATTCATTCTTTCAGCACATTAAATATCGATCATGATGATAACTGATCAGAAGATACCATTTTATCAGTGGAAGGGAGCAAAAAAAAAAAAAAAACAGATGATAATAGGTAGCTTATCAGTGCCAGCAAAGTCTCCCATAAATCTTCCGCAAAATCAGATTCCCCTGGTGTGGATCTCGATACCAAGGAAAAATGAACGTTGAACGCACAAGTGAATCTTCAGAGAACTGCATCAAACTACAGAACAGACTACCACCAGATCATTAAATGGTGCCTAGCTATGCAAGGTCAGATGGCTTGTGCCATCTAAGGGTACGGAATTAGATGAAATAAGAACCCACTGAATTTGGAGATTGGCAACACGTTTATTAACAGGTAAAAAACCAAGTAGTTACAACTTGAAAATTAAATTCATGGTCGTGAAAATACAAGCTAAGTCAGACTTGAACTGTCTTCAAGAATCCATGATTAAGGGGGATTGCATTTAGAAACTTGACCACACAAGATATGATCAGCATCAGAAAATATGTTGAGGGCAAGGAATTTTGTTCAAAAATCAAATGAAAAGAAGACTACGATTCTAAAAAAGAACATCAAGCTGAAAATCAGACATGTAAACATTTTACAAAAGAAACAAAGAACCTCGTTTGAACATGCAAAGTTGAAGCGCAACAGAACCTTATGTAGTAAATAGTAACCCTAGAGTGCTGCTATTATGGCTTCTATACATGGGTTTCTTGGCGGTTATGGGTTGCCCAGATGTGAAGTTTTTAAGGGTTTGGGCCGTTGACGTTTTGGGCTGATATATGAAGTTGGGCACCCATGCTCTACCTATTGGGCCCAGTGGGATTGGGCCACTCACTGCTGAAGATCAAGCTCGAAGCCACTGATGAAAGCAAGCGTGCAAGAGTAACAAAATATGTTGCAAGCAAAGTTTAGAAATTGATATTGCAATATTTAGTGATCAGTTTATTTCCAGGTTCAATGCTCAAATCAATATATTTATATATATATATTTTTTTCCTTTCCTAATTTGAATAAAGACAATCCAGCGGGTAGGGGATAATATAAAAATTATACTTTTTTATAATTTATCATAAAGAAAGTAATACGCATTTTAAGATAATATCATATTATTATTTGTAGATAGAAGATATAAGAAAAATGGGGATAAAGATAACACGTTCTATTGTCTTTTATATTTTTTAAAAATAGAAATTCATTTTAAATTGTAAGAGAAAAAAAATTATTTTTTGTGTCTCTCTCTCATCACATTCAATATTAAGTAATGTTTAGTTTGCCTTTTCTTGGCTTAGGACTAGCACAAAAGATCGAACGTCAAAATCTTTATTGCCATCAACTTGAGGTTTAATCTATTAAAATGCTAAAAAGATATTAATTAGTAATCTCAGTACGTACGTATATTTTCAGTTCTTGAACATATTTAATCGACATTCCAGTTGCTCACATAGCCCCAATCATCTGTCGGTCCAATTTAACTTGAAGTTAGAATATAGACTGAGTTAATTATAAAACGAATCATTTGATTGACTGATTACTTTAGTGTTTCCAGCTATTATTATATTTGTTGGTTGACGCAGCAACTCTTTTTTTTTAAGAAAAGAAAAATAGCAATTTTACTTATACTTGGAGCGAGTTCGCTCGGACCATACCAGTATGGGTGGACTGGACAACAGTCCATTTGGATTGGTTGGGGATTTGTGTGGTACTGGTGAAAGATCAAGGACTGAAGTGGAGGGGGAGAAAAAAAGGACCTTGATATGGTATGAAATGTGAAATTGATATTGCAATATTTAGTGATCAGTTTATTTCCAGGTTCAACACTCAAATCAATGTCTCTCTCCCTCTCCCTCTC
>Ga0325410_1004914_pt1 | contig 14881 bp, 12 predicted proteins | sample PopdelMetagenome_16_FD_206182 | JGI IMG/M metagenome (GOLD analysis project Ga0325410, IMG submission 206182) | Populus deltoides microbial communities from Bellville, Georgia, United States - Xylem-PdIQD-R3 | ecosystem: Host-associated > Plants > Phyllosphere > Stem > Wood/Secondary xylem... | reverse complement strand
TCTAATAGGCTCTTCCTTTGATAGATGGTTGGTAGATCATGTTTGATGCATGTAAAAAAATCTTTCATTTGGACCTTTAGTGATTAAATAAGTTATAATTTAAAAATAAAAACTCCAAAAATAAATGTGTAATTTGTAATGGAAAAGAAACCAAACTTCCTTTTGAAATATCTATCACTCTCCTTGATAGCTCTGGAGCACTCTTTATTGAAAAGAAAGAAGCACTTTTTATCGAAAAGAAATAGTTCAAGTATCAACAAAATATCTCTAACTTATGTTGATAAAAAAAAAAAGCTAAGATTCTTTGGAGTTAGAAAGAGCACGGGCTCTACACTTGGATGAGTCCAAAATAATGGGTCTGACAGCTTATTAGACTCAATAAACTTAATATTTAACTAAGTCCAGATATAATAGGTTATTATTATTTTTTTATTATTCTTTTAAAAGACAGATCCAAACAAAAAAAAAACAATAAATACTGTTACATCAACTTAAAAAATATATTTTTAAAAAATATTATCCCATGACATTCCTTCCTAGTTGCTGGCAACTAGTGGATAAGTGGAAATCGGTGGCTGTTTATGCTACTTCTAAGCTAATTCTCCAAAACCTAAAGCAAACGCCAGCTTTATATTTTCGAACTTATCTTTATATTTACACTCACTGCATTGACTTATCAACAACAGTGGCTACTAATGGAGGCCTTTTCTTTTTAATTGATAGAGAAAGCATTCCTATTATTTGATTAATTAATGAACTTGAGAAGTGATAAGTTCAAATTAACCAAAAATCAACAGGCAAACATTGATCACTCGTAAATATTCCAAATCAATTCATAATCATTGATAAATAATGGCAATAAATTATTAGAACATCGTCATAATTAGTTATTTAAAATCAATATAATGTTCGAAACTGATGATCTAGCTAGCTTTATCATGCAGAAACCAACGAGTTTTGGACAAATTAAAAAAAAATAAAAAAATCAGAAATGTCATTTAAATGAGCGAAAATAAATATATAAAAAATCATAAATAAAATCTCACTTGAATAATATTGACAATGTTCTTTTTATTTAACCGAGTCAAGTACTTCTATATAATTCAAAAAGAAACCAGTTTTATTCAAATTAGATATTGACAATATTCTTCGAGTTCAATCAAGTTAATTTTCGATATAATCAAAAACCAAACCTAATTTGATGCTAACCTTAATTTAAGACGTAACAGGATCTTCATGTCTTGATAACTAAGGATGCAATATATATATATATATATCTCATTATAAAGGCAAGAGGCTTGCAGAAGCATTGCCTCCAGAGGAAGTAATCATTTGCTGTGATGTTTTGGATAACTAACCTGTATTTTTCTTGCATATGTTCTTCAACCTTTTGGCTCGTTGCATGTATCTTCCACGCTACATATATTGTTGAAAAACACAGTTATCAGATTCCCCCCCATCACGATGCCCATCTCTTCAAGAAAAATTGTTGATTCTTTATTATTTTTAATGTTTAATGATCTTATTGGTAAATGAATTCGCACCTTCATCTAAGTTTAAATCTTTAGAGAAGTGGCATTTAAATATTTTGTTATTTATTTATTCAATCCAAAAAAAAAACTCAATTTCCAATTACTTTTTACATGTATTTTTTTTAAAAAAAACAATTGATTTGAAACTAGTAAATAATAGGATAAAAACACGAGAAATTATTTTAAAAAATCTAAAATAATATTGTTTAAACAAAAAATTAATAATATATTTGAGTTAACGCTAACCTAACTTAATGACAAATTATAAATCAGGTCAGATCTCCAGCCTGGTTTGACAACAATGCTAGCTTTCATTACTGGATATCTACAAGGGATCGAGAAAACAAAGATTAAGAAATGATAATCTACACGTGCCCGTTTACAGTAAGATGAACTGCGAAGCCCTTCTCTCACATGTCAATTGATCTCTTTAAAGAAACTACACCTATATTAACCCCTATAGCTCCACGATAAGAAAATTATTCTCCCTCAGGACCACAATTAATTAGCTGATCCTATCCTCCACAACACGAAAAAGATGCCCACCTTCTCTTACTGTCTCCTCCTCCTCTTCCTCCCTCTACTCTTCAGTACTTTCCATGCCAATATTGCTCAGAATCTCATCCCTGAAACTTGCAAGAAATGTGCAGCAAATGATCCGAACCTTAGCTACAACTTCTGTGTAACTTCTCTTCAAGCATCCAATCGCAGCCAGTGTGATAACCTTCGTGGGCTTGGCATGATGTCCATCAAGTTAATCAAATACAACGTGACCAACACAAGGCACTACGTGAAGAATCTCTTGAAGAACAAAAAAATGGACCCCTTCGTTAGGGCATGCTTAAATGATTGCCTTGATCTTTATTCTGACGCCATCCCTACCCTCAAGCAGGCCATGATTGATTACAAGTCTAAGCACTATAAGGATGCCAATATCGAAGTAAGTTCAGTCATCGATGCCGCCACAACCTGTGAAGATGGATTCGAGGAGAAAGAAGGTGCAGTTTCACCATTAACAAAAAGAAATAATGATACTTTTCAGTTGTCCGCTATAGCGCTTGCGCTCATCAACATGCTCTAATCTGTATGTAGTAGTTGGAGATTAAGGTTCTATCACTGTTAATCCTTCCTTGCTCCTTAATTTCTTGTTAGGTTTCTTGATGTTAACGGTTGTTTTTTCAATATCCTTTTGTGTTGGTCAGCTGTTAATTTATTGATGCGACGTATATTGTCTTTGTGATTGTTTTTATTTCCATTTCTTCCATCAACCATCACATGTAACAAAATGCTCTGGAAAAATCATGATTAACTATTTCTTAAGCAAAAGTTTAAGAAAAAGTGACTTCTAATTAATTATAATTGTACTCGGACTTTGGAGTTCAATGATTTCGCTTCTTTTCTATAGTCTTATATAATATTAATGGTCGCGTCCCATGATTAAAGGAATTTATTCGTGTTGAACAAAAGACAGCACAGACGATCCTGGGAAATATAAATAATCAAAAGACAGCATAGGAGAAAACCATTCGTGGCCATTAACAGCAGCTTCTTCACAGGCTGACGATTGGAACAAAGCCGGAGGCCTCATTCCACACGGCGCCCCGTTGCCTATATTTGTCTTAAAGAATAAGAAAGCGGGAAGAATTGCATTTCGATGAAGCATGATCCGCCAAATATGACTTTGTAGATGTAGTAGAAAAATCCATTCATGAAATGATTGTTATATTGCAGCAAAGAATCTCATCCACTAACAGAGTGGACGGCCACCAAACTTCCATGGGATAAAAAACCAATGACAAGTCCAAGTGATCATGAATTTCCTTCATTACAACGTAACTGATCAAATTCAAAAGAGAAATCATGGTAAAGGTACTGTGCACTGAATTTGGTTAACGGTTCGATAGGGACATTGACAATTCTTTGAGGAAAAAAATTGGCCAACATGGCCTCACAGTCCAAGGATGCAGCACCTTTACTCATAACCGAAGATCTGTATGTTAAACATTCAACAGAGATTGCACTCCATAGCAATGCAAGAGAAATTATTTCTTCCCATTTCAACAAGAGACTCAGAATTGTATATATCAAAGTGGTTTCAACAGTGTGCAGCAACATGAGAACTATGCAAAGCATTATAATTTCGAAGAAAAGAGGCATGCATCAAAGAAATCCCTTGCAAGTGAAAAATAGCCACTAAAAGAACGGTGCAGCGCACAATAGAACCCATGAACACAAAGGAAACACGAGGAAACTTAAGCATCTAAATGTGAAATGAAATTTTGCGCAATCAGAGTGGTTCCTCACAAATGGAAACTAGGGATCACTTGGACTTGAAGCATAATAAAGTCAAATGCCTGTTCTGCCAATGCTACTCTTATCAAACAGACTTGGATTATTCTCAACCCAACACGAGGATCAATCCATACAAACACCGAACAAGTAAAACAAACAAAACAGATTGTCATTTTAATTTTTCCATGAAATTCAGGGAGAGAAACCCGATGCTCAAATCAACTGGCCAGTGGATGGTTATGAATGTATTCAATGGCAAGGTTACAAGAGTCAATCTTATCGGCTTCCTTGTCCGGAATTTCAAGCTTGAACTCCTCCTCTAGGGCCATTACAATCTCCACGCTGTCCAAGCTATCCAATCCCAGATCTTTCTGGAAATGTACTTCCGGAGTCACCTGCAGATATATGTTTGGAATTCAACATCAGTAAAATATTTTCCATGCGTGGAAATGAAGATGCTTGATTTTAAAAAATAAAGACAAGCATAACTACAGTGCCAGAATTCAGCATGACATGTGGATTGGGATCGCGCAGGTGAGTTTAAGCTCGGTACGGAAAATTAAAATATAAGTTAACATAGTAATTGAGAGAGCAGGTAGCAAACATGAGTCTCAATAAGGGGCAAGGAGCAAAGAAGAATTATCTCATGGTGTGCTTGTATGTATTTCTCATGGATAGAAAAAAGTTTCAAATTCACTCTGCTATTAATTTTATTTTGCATTCCATTCTCTTCTCTCTCAAGAATAGACAGCAGAATTCAACACTTGTAAAGCTGCTATAAGCCAGCCTACTTACTTTTCTATTTGCTACAATTGGGAGTTAGCTAAGCAAGGAGTGGCTCCTGCTTTCTTCTTCAACTAATGAAATTTAAATCATTCACAAAAATAAAAATAATAAAAGAAACAAATTTTCTTGTCTGCGAGCAAGGAGATTAACTGCAGGTAACACTCACATGATGAACATTATAAAAGTCAAGAAGAGTAAGTGTTTGTGAGTGAGCTACTAGCTCAAGTAAAGAACAAACTACACTACCGCAATGGAAATAATGCCCTCAGGGATGCAACACACCTATCCACAACGTTTATATGGGTAGTTGGGTACACTTGAAACCCCATCAATTTCTTCTTGTTGGAATGCCAAAATTATGGATACGAGCTTTTTACACTACCCAAATAACATGACTTCAATATCGTATACAGCTACCACAATTACAAAACAAAAGTCCTTAAATTCTAGGGTTATCGGACTGGCACACACAAATACACAGTTATGTTGCGTTTGATTAGTGTCATTTGACAAAAGTACAGTGATGGAAATGTATTTGGTTGAAGAAACCTAAGACAGTTTTGGAGTGGATTTCTAACTCTCTCAAGGAGACAGACATGTCCTCTCTTCCCCACTATCTCCGACACTAACCAAAGATAAAGCATAATAATAATAAAAAGAAAAAGAAATTGGACTCCTTACAGACCTCAAAAACCTTTAGGTGTATTATCTTAATCAAGATCAGAAAAATCAAGAATCAACAGAAAATCCCAGAAATCCATGCTAAACATCATATCATCTTCTAACTCGTACAGATTTTATTCTATTTAATTTCCAGCGAGGATTCTGAAAGGTAATATATTCAATTAGTAGCAAAAGGAATCTTCAGAGAATTTATATGATAGCTTATCAGCAGAAATCAGAAAAATTAAATCTGAAACGAAATTGAAATCAGTTCTAACCCTGGAGGGATCGACTTTAGGGAAGCTCTTGATAACAGAGAGGACTCTTTCGGCCACCTCTTCCTTGGTTAGATGGTCATCATGTGACGACATTAACCGGATCGACCCTGACGGAGCCCACGGATTTGATTTGAGTCCCCGGGTTTGCACCGCCACCCGGACGTGGCGTAACACGGCTGCTCTCAGTGCCATTTCCTTCGATCTCTCTTTCACTCGTTTTTCCTGGACTGCAAAGCAAACTAATTAAAGGTAAAAAAGCTCAAGATATAGCCCCTAATATATTATATTATTATTAATTCAGCCTAGTATCCTTTGATTTTCTCGATCTTACCCTGAATGTTATGGATTATAAGACAATGTCACCCTCCGTCCTTTAAATTGCAGCAATGATTAAAGCTTTTCATTCAACTTGCATGTAATGTTTTAAATTCTTCTATCTAACACGAAAACATATTGATTACAATTTAGATAAAATTATAAGGATTAAAAGGTTTGGGACTGAATTGATAATAAGGGGCTGAATTGAGGTTTCCCTCAGTAAAACAACAGAATATGTAAAATAGGAAGCATGATGCACGTCGTTTATATTCACGCGATCAATAGGAAGCATTATACTCTTTTTTTTATATATATAGTTTTTGTCCGTGTACAATGTTTTATATATATATAAAAATTCTGTCTTTTTATTTATACTTTTATTAAGAAATGTGTCTGTGAAGTGTTGATTTGCAGAATTATCATAAATTTATATGTAAAAATCAAATAAAAAAATATTAGAAAGAGAAAAAATATTCAAACACAAATTCTTAAACTTAATAAAAAAAACCAACACACAATTAAGAATTATTCTTAATTCAATGTATAAATATAACGTCTAGGAACAATATTGTTAAAATTATAAGTTAACTCGTAAAATCATATAATTTTATAAGTTAACTTATATATAATGTGTAAAATCATATTAAAAACTCAAAAACCAACAAACTCGGTCAGACTCAATCAAACTCAAATTTAGTTAGATTCAATCAAACTCGGTCAACTCGATCGAGTTTACAAGCTTGACAAAAATTACAAAATTTATTGATTCTCTATTCCTTTTCTCTTTGCCTTTTGCCCACTCCCCGGCCTTCCTTTTTTTCTCTGTCTTTTGCTCAAATCTCACATTCTCAACCCTAGTATTGCTAGCACCAGCAATGCTAATTGAGATCTGGGATTTTGTCGGGGACATAGACAGGGCAGGTGAGAGAGGGGGAGGGAGAGGAAGAGGGGGGCAGTGAGGAGGTGATTGTTTTGGTTTTGAGGAAGGAAGTGGAAGGGAAGGAAAAGAGAGTTTTGTAGTATTAATAGAGAAAAAAAATATTATTTTAATAAATTTTTAAATAAAAAATATTTTAAAAAATAACCGTTAATATATCTTCAAATATTCTTCTAAAAAATATATATTTTTTAATATTATAAAGATTTAACCTGAATTAGGGGACTCATCTCTACTTACAACTAGCTGCCTTGCAATTAACCTTAAATCATAGGCAAGCACTTGAACTCCAAATCTAGATTAAAAGAATTTTGCAAATCTTACTGGATTATAAGTGGTGTAGGGCCTTTTTGGTATTTTGCAAATTTTTAACTCCAAATCTGGATTAAAAGAATTTTCAAGGGCAACATTCAATGGAATTTATTACTATAATTGCATTAAATTTGACAAAAAAAATTAAAAGATAATAATTTTTTAAAAAAATAAATTTATAAATGATTTAAAATTAAACAAATAGTAATAAAAAATATGGACCAAATTTAAAAGAAAAACAAATTGAAAAGTTACTCTGAAAATTTAGAAGATAAAGCACGGAAATTGAAAGAAGAAAAAAAAAGAAAAAAATTGTTAGCACCGGTATAAAAAAATGAAATCAGCCGTAAATTTCATGAACGCCCGGACGGAAAGAGACGAGTGAATCAAATGAAATGGACAAAGTAGAAGAAGGCGACCTCTCTCAGGAAACATGTCCAAATTTTTTCTTTTTCTTTTTGATCACCCCCATCCCCTCTGTAGAATGAAATGATCGACCGTGAAATGAAACTCGGCACTAAACTAAGGGTTTTATCCAAAGATCCATTGACCACATGTGTTGTACAGAGATAGAGGAGGTGCTGGGATGAATGGAAAGTCACCCTATAAGCTATCGTTTGGCCATCGTAACTTCCTCACACGCCGTTCAAATGACACGAAAAGAACTCACGCGTTACCATTTTTTTAAATAATATTTAGTATTTATTTAATTACCCATAAGTTAAATTGATCATAATTTAAAAAAAACTAGGTTGAAAATACGAAAACACTTCTAAATGTCAAATAAAAATTAATTTTAAAATTAATTTAATTATTTTAGTGTGCTTTGAAAAGTAAAGAAAAAACTAAAACACCATCGGGAGCCTGTTAAACAAATCTTGTTTTGAAGAATAATCTACTAATTTTATTGTGCTAAAAAAAATTCAAAAAAATATGCCTGAATTAATCCGAGAATGACTAAAGTTTCTCAAGAAAAGACTATATTATCCTGTACAACAAGTTCATTGATTTTACCTGTGAGAGTAAAAGTGTCAGTACAATTTTCTAATTCGCAATGAGTACGGCCACGGATGCCTGTTGGTTGTTTGTAATTTAATTTATTTATTTTTTAGCTTAGAAAGGAAAGGCTTTTGAGAAGAGGCTCCCGATAGAAGTGGTTGGTTGAGCTTATCCACAGTTCATTGACAAATGTTAATAATGCGATAAAAATCAATTCCAACTCAAATTGCGGAAGCCGTACTACAGTATCCATGTCAGCGCCATCAGATAAGTGTTGCCAAGCCGTTGACCCAGTATAAGTACCGGAATCGAATCCGTGAAGCATCCATCAGATCTTCACCACCGAACACAAACATCACAGCGTTTGAACTTGTTCCAAAAACGACAACAAATTGAGACCGCCGACTGAATTGACGATCAGGATTCTGTTATCAGATTCTTGACCGTCAAAAACCCATCTGTCTCTGCTGTTTTTGCTTCCTTAAACAGCAAAAGAAGACCTTCAATTAATCTCCAGCAACGATAGACAACATGGAAGGTATCTCTCTCTTTCTCAGCTTCTAGCCCTTTTTACGTTTCTGTTTCTCTCTTGATGGTCATGGTTACAGAGATGAGACCCTTTTTATCTATATATTCGTTTTAGTTTAATTCAGTCCGTATGTTATAGGGGGAAAAATATATATAAAAAATTGATTTTTACGTCTAGAAATTCTTATTTTTTAAAACAAAATAGTGGGTGATGGATCGAATGAGAATGATATTCAGTATTGGATTCTCGTTTCTGCGTAACTGAGCATAGGCTTATAAATATAGCTGCTGTTTGTTTATACGAATTAGTTTCAATCATAAATTTGACGTTTCATTGATTACATGGTGGCTGTTCTTTTCATTTTCTTAGTTTTTCTTAGTATCCAAACAGTGTATGATAAAATTGATTCGGTGATGTTTAATGGGCATGATTTTTTTATATCATTTAATTTCGGGATGTTTATGACAGTAAAACTCACTCTTTTCTGTATGAAAGTAGATTTAAAAAAAAAAATTATAATTTGTTGAGTACTGATCAAAAGATTTTATTTTTTTTAATCTTTTTGTTCTTCAAACTTTCTTCTACTTTTAACCAGTTACAGATAATGAAGAGCCAATCTTGAACAAGTTTGAAAATACCGTAGCCCTACAATCGCTGTTATTCAAACTCCAGCGCTGGCAATGGTGGTTCTTGGTGGCAATCAACATTTTCTTCCTCATCGCAGGACAGTCTGCTGCTGTTCTATTGGGTAGATTTTATTATGATCAGGGTGGAAATAGTAAATGGATTGCAACTGTTATTCAGACTGCTGGTTTTCCAATTCTTTTCATTCCACTCTTCCTGCTTCCTTCAGATAAGGAACCTTTAGCCTCTTATACTTCGTCTCCTTCAGTTAGAACACTTGCCTCGATATACTTGGTTCTCGGGGTGATTATAGCTGGTGATAACTATTTGTATTCTTTGGGGCTGTCGTATCTATCTGCTTCAACCTATTCACTAATCTGTGCGTCCCAGTTAGCATTTAATGCCGTGTTCTCATACTTCATCAATTCTCAGAAGTTCACAGCTTTAATTCTCAATTCTGTGATTATTCTCTCTTTTTCATCTGCTCTAATTGCTGTCAATGACGATTCGGGAGGACCGTCAGGAGTCTCTAAGTGGAAGTACTTCCTTGGCTTCCTTGCCACTCTTGGTGCTTCCGCAATTTACTCTCTTTTGCTTTCGCTCATGCAGCTTTCGTTTCAGAAGGTCATAAAAAAGGAAACATTTTCTGTGGTTTTAGAAATGCAGATTTTCACATCTGTTGTTGCCACTTGTGTTTCTGTGGCGGGTCTTTTTGCTAGCGGGGAATGGAAGACTTTGCATGGAGAAATGCAGAGTTTTGGTAAGGGAAGTGTCTCGTATGTGTTGACTCTAGTCTGGACTGCAGTTACTTGGCAGGTTTGTTCTGTTGGTGTTGTGGGCTTGATTTTTGTGGTATCTTCACTCTTCTCCAATGTGATCAGTACTGTTGCGTTGGCTGTATCTCCTATTGCTGCAGTTATAGTTTTCCATGACAAGATGAATGGTGTGAAGATAATTGCTATGCTTCTGGCTGTTTGGGGTTTTGCCTCGTATACTTATCAGAATTATCTTGATGATTCTAAGTTGAGGAAGGAACGAAGTAATGTTACTGAAACCCGTAACAATTCTGTGTGTTGATAGATTTGGAAAGAATGAGCATATAGTTTTTCTCTTGGGTGGACTTGAAGAATTGATCTCATGTAGTGCAATTGATTCCCCATGCTACGGGAACTTTGATTTTTGTAGTTGTCCTTTATCTCGTTAACCAAACCATTTTTTTCTTCCTTTTCATCTTCTGCTGCTCTGATCATTAGCTTTGCTTCTATGATATACATGTAAAGAAGTTTATGAGCAGGAGGCTGTGATGGATTTTGAACTAGGCTCATTCTGTAGTCTAGGGCATTAATAAAGAACTCCTCGATCCACAATATGGTTGGGAAAAAGAAATTTGTAGCAGCGAAGAAAGCTATAATTTACTGCAGATTTACCTTGGTCCATTTATTTACCAAGTAGGGCAGAAGCTGATTAGAATAGAGCTAAACAGGGAGTAATATTGCTCGACTTTGAACAAATTCCAATGTTTGTGCATGAGTGCGGTGCAAAATGGCAGTGAGCAATAAATTTTCTCATAGGAGGTGACTGATCCTATTGAAAGAAATTGTTCAGAAAAGAAAAGGAGAATCATTTAGGGTTTGGGCTCCTCTCCAGTGCGTCTAGCATAACATATCTTTCTTTGGTTTGGCTGTACTAATAATTTAGACTATTTCCCTTTTGTCTCGGTGTTTTTAAAGGTTGCCTTTTGAACATCCTCTGCTAAACAGTGTTTTGGCCTCATTGTGGAATGCCCCATCTGACTTCTGTTCTGATGGCAAGAAATGATTGCTTTTATGATGCTAAGAATTGGAAAAGAATCAAAAGTCCAATGTAATGTGAGATTGATATTGCTGTGCTTTATTCCTTTCACTGTTGGTGAACTCCTCTCTTCAAATAAGTGCATGCTGCCGAAAGCTTGCAGGCAGAGAGGACAAGATCTTCGTTGGCATCTCGCCTGCACTTGGAAAAAGACCACACTTGTTTACATTAGATAAAGCCATCTGGGAATTAGCTGGTGGGTTGAGGAAAGAAGAATTCTTTCATTTTCTTATAATTAGGCTTTTTGACAGATTGCACTTGACCAAACCCCTGTTTTGGCCTTTTGTGTTCAGCTCCATTATGCAGTTGATGAACCCCTCGGTTGCTTGTTCAGTGAAGTATTCATTAGCCCCCGTGTTTGGACGATATTATAACTTGCCAGACTTCTTTGATAAAAATAATAATCTCTCTAGCGAAAGATCCAACAATTTCACAACTTGAAGACCAAATATAACTATAAATCTGTTTTTCGATTCAACATAGATCTTCGACTAAACTCGCAAACATAAGTAAGAAATCTCAAAATAATGAAGGACTAAATTACAATTGAATTGAAAACTCAAGAACTAAACAATAAACACCCGTCATTGTTCATTTAATAATGAATCACACAGGCATCACCTTTGTTTAATCTGAACTCTCAACATAATAAGACATGCAAAATCTCCTTCTTAATGCATTTCTTTGATTCGGATTCAAGTGATTACAACTTGAAAAGCATTTTGTCATTCAAATCTCAAATTAATAACGATTATTTCTTGACAGTCAGATCGTCCTGATGGAGTTCTACTAGTTTTTAAGCAGTTTTTTCTGCTAGCTAGTGGCCAGGTGTAGCACTTCCATCCCTATAAAATAACATAGCTTTGTTCGCTTCGGCTTTAGTCCATGTAAGGGCTCTTCCTGTCTGCCATGATGACGAATTTCATCGTCAACATTCACTGAGTTGTTCACTTCGAATCATTTGATCACTGGTGCTTGCATGTTTCTTGCTGGCACGCATATACTTGTAGTCACACTAAGAACTAAAAGGCTCTGATATAACCCCAGTAGTTGGCTCCAGTGGTAATTGGTATATTTATAAACTCCATTATCGTTTCACATTTAAAAATTCAAAGTTAGATTATGAGTTCTGATTCAACAATTACTTGTAAAATTCAAATAGACTTGGTGGATGAACTCAGTAACACACTAATTTGAAACCTAGTTCATAATAGGTTTTATATCAAATTAGATTGTGAGTTGACCTAGTTGATCCAACAAATTAATTTAAAATCTAAAATCTAAAATGATATTTCAAAAAATATAATGAAAACAACATATTTTAAATTGATATAATTAACATGTAACTTGAATTTTAAACCATGTCATGAACAAATATAGATCTTAACTATGCTTCACCTCGCTGCACTAAAATTTGTCAGATATATTCCAAGCTTAATTGGCATAATTTATAAATAAAAAAAAAGTATTTTAATAATTTATTTTAGAAGTGAGTTTAGTTAAGAGTGTGATGGACAAAAAAAAATTGAAAGCAGCTTTAACAAAGAAGATAGATAGCATATTTATATAAATTACGATACATAACTTAAAAATTAATTAAAAATAATCATCGAGTATCAATTTTTGAAATAAATTTAAAAAATAAAAAAGCAACTCCATGCCCAGCTAACCATAAACAGAAACGCGTGAAATTAAGGAGGCATTGACCTCTTTGATCGAACACTTCTTAGTTAGGTAAGGAAGGAGAGGATGGAGAAATGCAGCTACCACACTTTGTTACATGCCCTTGACTAAACTCTCTTGATAGTGATTGGTACGATTATTTAAAAAAAAAAAAAAACACGACAATTTCAGTACCCTTCTCGTTGTTCTTAGGGTTTTGCATAAACAGATTTAGAACAAATTGTTTAGGTTGATTTAATATTAAAAAACAGTATAAAATCATTATCATGATTTTACTCAAGATTTAAGAGGCATGGCATGAGATGGGAAGTTTCTCACCTTGTAATGAAATTAAAATGGATATTTATCAAAGTTCAATATAATATTTATTTTTGTATTTTAAAAATATTTTTTTTATATATTTTTAAATAAAAAATATTTTAAAAACCAACTCGTATCGTGTTATAGCTTCTTGATCGGGTCAATGGCTTCCTTGGGCAAGGAAGTGCCCCAAAAAAACCGTAGTAGTGGTCTGAAAAGAAAGGTGTGATAATTAATGTGAAGATACTTTTTCTATATTTACAAGGCGGGCGTTGAAAGACTTTGCAGTCGATTTCTATTAATTGCTGCGAGGCGCTACATGGCATGGCATGCTCTTCTATATTTAAGAGGGCACGAGCCCGGTGCTAGTCAAAGAAATATTGCCCTCGACCTCGAGCACACGACTACAAGAAGCTTCTTTGTTGATGAGCCGATAATTTGGGAGCCCTTTTCATTTCTCCCTGCGTGTCATTGTTAGGACAGGTAGTTTACGAGAAATGTCTGTCTTCTTCTAGTACTTGGATCATTCTAACGTGATGTGTTTGCCTTTGAATTAGCGTGGGGGGAATGGTTCAAGGATTTAGAGTGGTGGAGGAAGAGAGATTTACAATATAACTAGATAATTGTTGTGGGATATACTACTGGTGGATTAAATTTTTTTAATGTAAAAAAAATATTTAAATGTTAATATTTTTTGAAGTAAAAAAATAAATTTAAATCACACGGAAATTAATTCAATGTGATTTAATTTTTTTGACGGGTCCAAGTCAATTAAACATGAGGGAAAAAAAATCAATTAGGAGGGACTCAGGTCAATAAAATTAGGTCGTCAAATTTATAGTCCGAGTCATGAGTCTGGGATAATCTTGTAAGAAATAAATTGAAAGAAACTATAAAGTTCAATCCTCAATAAATTTAATATTAAATGATGAAATTGATTTAAAAAAAAACATAGATTAAAAGAGTTAAGAAAATTAAAGAAAATATTTTTTGTTATTTATAGAATAAGATTTAGATCTTTTCTATATAGCTTGTTTTGTGTATTTAATTTATATGATAAATGAATTATCCATTATTTTTTAGATATTTTTATTTATCAATGCACTTGAAATTTCATGGTATACAATACAAACATTACCGCAAAAACTTAGAATATGATATGTATTTAGCGACATCCTATTAGTTATTCTCTTAGTTCCATTTAAAAAAAAAACATAAAGGAGATGAAAAATTAAATTCATAATCCACTAAAAATAATGATAATATCTCCTTATAGACTTCCTCTTTTCTTGTGTATATTTCTTTTTTTTTTAAGTGGACACAAGAGAATAATTACTACAATATCACTAATTAATTCTCGAATACCATAAAGTTACTTGAAATAAGCTTATATGAGAGCTTTTGAGTTTTTCCCTTTCAAGGGTGAGGTCCAAATACATCCCACGCTAAGTTTTTGCATTACCAAGAGCTACCATCAAATCACAGCCCCTACAGGGGTTTAGAGGTTGGGACTTGGATCTGGTTGCTATGCAAGGTTTATTTGTTTCGAGTAAAATAATTTATGTGTAAAATGTTCTTCCACAAAAAGTTTTGCATGTAATATATTTTATAATGTTTGGCTTGAAAAATATTTTCATGTAAAATATTTTACAAGCAAATATTTTCCAATGATAGTAATGGTGAGATAATTATATTTGTGGTCATGAAAGAGAAAATAATGATGGTAGTAACATGACAACAATAGCGATAAAATAATAATGATGATGGAGAAGACAAT
>Ga0325410_1004913_pt1 | contig 14882 bp, 14 predicted proteins | sample PopdelMetagenome_16_FD_206182 | JGI IMG/M metagenome (GOLD analysis project Ga0325410, IMG submission 206182) | Populus deltoides microbial communities from Bellville, Georgia, United States - Xylem-PdIQD-R3 | ecosystem: Host-associated > Plants > Phyllosphere > Stem > Wood/Secondary xylem... | reverse complement strand
GGTTTGGTTTCTCTTTTTTATTTTTCAGGGTATTGATACATGCATTAATCTTCTTTTTTTCTATCGTTTCATTTCCCAATCAACCATTGTTGGATAAGTGGCTTTGTTTTTTCTTATTTTGTTTTACAGCCTTGATTCAAGGGTTGTCAATGGCGGGTTATTTGAAATTTTGAAGAAATAAAGCAACCTGGTTCTTCTCTCAACAAAATCTTTTTCTGGGTTTTCTAGGTATGTTTCCTTCACTTGATTTTGGCCTTTTAAACCGTGCGTACGTTGATTTTTTGATGAAACTGAATAACCAATTTATATGTCTGCATATTCGGTATCTAGGTTTTTTCTAGTTTTTTGTCCAAGGTTTTTTTTGGTGGTTTTCAATAATATTTTCTTTGAAATTTTGTACCGACAGAGAACCATAATAACAAAAATCAATTAACTAGCAAAAAGATCCCTGTTTTTTTAGTGTTTTGAAGTGCGAAGGATGTGCCATGGCCATAGAGTTTCTTTCAAACATGTAAATTTGCAAGTACTCCTTGTGGCATTTCACCAAATGGACGGTGTGCAAAATTCAATCTAAAAATAGCGTGGCTATGATTAGCAGCAACTTTCCTCTTTCTCCTTGGCAGAATGGAAATACTGAGAGCTTCATACGGCGACGCATCATCTGATTCAGACTCTGATTCCTCCTCTCCACCAACAACGAAATCAGTCCCTCCTGTTTCAAACCCAAAAGCAGAGGCCATAGCTTTACCACCTCCTCCTCTCGCACTTCTCACTCCTCCTAATCCTCTCGGTAACCAACCAAATCTTTCATTATTGTTTTAGAATCAGTCCTCTTCTTATTTTGCTCGCCAACTGTTTGATGTTTGTCAATGAAGGTGCATTGGATTCCATGCTAAATGGTCAGTCCAGTCGAATTAGAAGCTTCCCTCATGTTCAAGGCAACTATGCTTTGCACGTCTACATTCCAGGTTTCTTCTACATATTTCCCTTGTTAATTTTTTTAATTATACGAGTAGTAGAGAATTTTGTTCATTTAACTATGTGATTTCAGTTAATATACCACCTGCGTTGAAGAAGGAAGTGGTTCAGTTCTTGAACAGGATATCATTAGTTGTGCCTGGTCTTCATGTTGTTGATGCCGATGTTCCTCTTGATATTTTATGTAAAGATGATCACAAGCTTGAACAAGTTGCATTAGGTAGAGAGTTCCATATTAGCTTAGGAAGAACTGTGCCGATTCGAGTTCACCAGATTGATTCAGTCGTTGCTATGCTTCGGCAGAAGCTTCAGTTTCAAAAAGGGTCAGTTTTGATAAGCTTAAGCATAAGTTTTTGTTATGTGGTAATGCAAATTTTTTCCTTGAAACAATGTTTTGTCGAAGCAGATATTGGATTGACTTTAATAAGTGGGAAGTTTTTGTTAATGATGACAAGACACGCACCTTTCTTTCACTAGAAGTTGTCACTGGAGGATTAGCTGAGGTATGCTGCTTGACAAATTTTGTTTGTGTATTTGTTTCTTCACCTTACAAGTTTGTATAATTTTATGTAACAGTGATTGGTTCTGTTTCAAATGCTTTAGATTACCAAGCAAATTCAGTCTGTTAATGATGTGTATAAGCTCCACAATCTTCCTGAATTTTATAAGGTGAGCGTAATTATTAAGTAATTCCCATGAACATCTGTTACTAAGTGTGATTGTATATATCTTACAAGACTCTTGTACTTTGTTGGATGTTGCAAATAGGATCCACGCCCTCATATATCGTTGGCTTGGGCATTGGGGGATGTCAGCGATGTCTTAAAGAGAGAAGTTGTAAACGAAATGAAGAGGTCAAGTGCTGGGGGATCAATAATGAAACGTGTATTTAGTTGTAAATTCAGCGGGATTGAGTGCAGTATTGGTAAGAAAACGTACAAAATTTCAAAATTTCTTGATGAAAAATAAGGCTTTTAAACCATGTAATATCCGTGTTTCGATTGGAGCTGTATCTTGTGTTGATCAATTAAGTGCATATCAAGAATTATCTGATCTCATATTGTTTGTTTGTGCAATGAAGGATGATGAATGGAGAAAGCATCTTATTGAAAGTAATCCCATTATGTTGCTTATGAAGTGAATTTTCTTCCAAAATCTTAATCATAGTTTTTCCCTTGTCTAAGCTCAATTACCTGAGTATATATAAGGAAAGATTCTTACGCCTCTTGGAATGGAGAATTTGTGAAGACTAAGAAACAGTTGTGTGATAGAGAGAGAGAGCACAACAGTCCCTTATTCAGAAACACACAAGCAGACCTGCATATTTGTATATTATTCATGAAACTTGTCTTATACATTAGTTCTATGCTGCCTAGATACTTGGCCAACATTTTACTTGTCATATCAGAAAGACTCTTTTCCCATAAAATTTCGACGACACAGTGTAAGTTGTAAACTAAGTGATTTGGTTACTTTGGTATCTTGAATGCTCCATTCTACAGCCTGCCCCCCAGTTTGTCTGAAGCTTGTGCCATGATATTAACACGAAATTAACTCTCCAAGCTTGGCTTTGGCTTCTTATGCATTCATTCACTTTCAAATGACTCTGGGAGCCACGTCCATGACAAACTTTCTAAACTTCTCTGTAAGTGATCGAACTGACCTCGCCAAAATGGACATTGTTGCACACAAGACTGGCGTGCTTAACGGGACATGAAGATGGAGATTTGCTGGTCTAATGCTTGAAAAAATAAAGCCACAAGTAAAATACAAAGTACGAATAGGCATCCCTAGCTCAAATTGCAAGGGGGATTTACTTGTGAGGATCATGCAGAGACATGAAGAACCCTACTGAGTTGCACGACAGAGGATAAAAGCAACTGTCTTCCTGGTAACAAAAATGGCTGACCTGCGAAGCTAGTTTGCAGCAACTGCTGTTGTGGCCTCGTTTGTCTGTATCTCGGCAAACATCTCCATGAGGACAGCCTGGAATTACCATATGCATAACTAGATTAAATGGGTTTAAACTCCAAGCCTTTAAAACACCATTGAGTTGCAAGGTGGATGTTGTCCCATTTCCATTAGAAGTAGAAGTGACAATTTAACTTCAATATAGTTGTTTTATTTGATAAATAATAAATAAAGTACGAATATTATCGTATATAATCCAAAAATTTATTTAAGAAATATTTATATTTTTTTAATTCAATATAATATATACATATTCTAAATATTCATATAATGCACGCACACCATAATTGTTTTGAGCTGCTTCAACCATCCACTTAACCAGCCCAAAGAGAGAGTCCAACAATTTCTTCCCAAGTTAGCCCCTGTAAATAACCAACAGCTCTATGGCTACATCCGTACTTTCATGCTCTTACCTTACATCACTAAAACCCTAATATACCCCTTCCTCCTCAAATACCCTAGCCGAACCCTAACCCAGTCTTAAATCTTCCGCATCTGCTCTGCATCTCTGAAAGTAAAGAAGCGAAGATGCAGATCTTCGTGAAAACCTTGACGGGCAAGACAATAACCCTCGAGGTTGAGTCCTCAGACACTATTGACAATGTCAAAGCCAAGATTCAAGACAAGGAAGGTATCCCACCGGACCAACAGCGTCTCATTTTCGCTGGAAAACAGCTCGAGGACGGCCGTACACTTGCTGACTACAACATCCAGAAGGAGTCCACTCTCCACTTGGTGCTTCGCTTGAGGGGCGGAGCCAAGAAGAGAAAGAAGAAGACCTACACGAAGCCCAAGAAGATCAAGCACAAGAAGAAGAAGGTTAAGCTCGCTGTACTCCAGTTCTATAAGGTTGATGATAGCGGCAAGGTCCAGAGGTTGAGGAAGGAGTGTCCTAATGCTGAGTGTGGTGCTGGTACTTTCATGGCTAATCATTTTGATAGGCACTACTGTGGTAAGTGTGGCCTTACCTATGTTTACCAGAAGGCTGGTGGTGATTAAGCTTTTTTTTAATCCTTAAAAGAAAGTATTGAACAAGGATTTTTGCCAATTTATTATTTTCTTGCTTAGAACATGGTTGATGGTGCCCTTATAGTTATATTTTCTTGGTTTTAACTGGTAATTTGGAGTATAATTATTGGTTAATTAGTTGTTAGTGTTTTTTTTTATCTGTGCTTGATGTGGGTTTTGCTATAATATTCATGGGGATGAACCCTTCTTGATATACTTCCATGGGAAAACTGGCTTTAGCCCTGTAATCTGCTTCACAAGTCAGCATGCCCCATATGAGAAGCAAAGGATTGTCACTTGCCAGCAGACAACGGCGGGATATTGAGTATTAAAACTAACCGCTGCAAACAATCAATGTTCCCTGTCTTGCATCAATTGGGTGATGTATTGGCGTCTGCTAGGAAGAAATGAGATTGTTCCTGCTGCTTGTTAGACGTCTGGTTAGCATAGCATGCTCCAGGAACAAACATATTACATGCAGAATCTTAAAAACCAATGTCTCAAGGTAAGAGAATTTTCTATAGAAAATGCTGCAGGATGAGTTCATTTCCTAGTAGTAACTATAAAAGTAATTTAGATTTCCCGTTTGAAATGTCTTCGCAAAGGAGTTATCTAGGGGATTACGTAAGAGGATGGAGAATTTCTTGGTAATAGAAGAAATCGAAAGCCAATTTCAATGTCCATTTGAACAAATCTTGGTTTTTTTAGCTTTTCCTCTAGGGTTTATATTGTTTTTGTTTCAAATAGGCATTGGAAAACCAAATAGTAAGTCATAAACAACAGATAGCTCTTTGTTAACTCAACGTGGTAGACTACCGAACCCTTAACTAGTAACTAGAAGGTGTTTTGAGATGCTTCCATCATGCTCCTAGTAACAATTTCACCAAAAACTGAAATTTAAGTTCAAACTAGACACATTAGTTGACCGAGGGGGTTTCTGGCGATTTTTCCGAGCTTTGGAAGTTGTTTTACCAGCTTAGCGGTGGTTAAAACGTGAACAGGCTGCGCTTATCGGGTGGAATGTTTATTAACGCAATGTTGCAAGTGGAAAACATGAACAAACAATTTTACTTAAGCCGAAGGAAAGATACCATGCCCCTTGGAAGGGGAACCTGTGAAGACAACAACTGGTTTGTGACAGAGAGAAAGCACAGAAATCGCTTGCTCACACATATCAAAGCGTGCAAAAGAAAATTTATTTAATCACTAAACAGATCCTATACATCAGTTTCAGATGATGCCGATTAGATACCTGGCCAACAACTTCATACCTTTTGAAAATGTATCAGCAAGAGACTCGCTTGGTGATGTGAGCAAGACAATCATATTCGAAGCCTTATTTTGCATCCATCCACTTTCAAACGACTCTATGAGTGAAGTCCTTGAAAAATTTCTTGAGCATTGTTGTAAGTGGACGTGCTACTTGTGCTAAAGCGGACGTAGTTGAAGACAATATTGTTGTGGTTAACAGGACAGGTAGATTGAGGCTGGATGGCGCAATGCATGGTAACGCGGTTCCATAAGTACCATACATAGCAAGCAGACATATTTGAAGCTCAAATTGCAAGGGAAATTCACTTGTGAGGACATAGATCATGTAAAGAGACATGGAAAACCCTACTGAGTTGAAAAACACAAACAGCATGAAGCCAACCTTGTTTGTGGTAGCCATAATGGACTGACCTCCAAAGTGAGCATTGCTGCTGCTGGTACTATTAGTATGGTCAGGAATGTTTGTATCTTGCCAAACTCCTCCTGGAGGGTTGACTCCAACTTGGAATGTTGCAGTTGCAACCAAAACAGCTATAACTAGTAGTGTGCTGCGCGCTTCGCTAGGTGAATCCCTCCCCTTTTAAAATTTGAAGTATTCTATCAAATTATTTCCATTTGACAGGCATCTCTCTGGTGTTGAGGGGTTGTCAGTAGAGGTTTGATTGTTGGAAATGGTAGACTGGATGATATCTCTTGCTCTTGTTGCTCCAGCGCTTCGAAGGATCTCAACAATTTCTCTATCCCCTGCTTCGCTTGGGAAAATTAGAACCATGTCGAGGGCGGTGAGGCCACTGTGGTTAATGGCATTCACTTCCAACGAACGTGAACTTACAGTTCCACTTCCAAGTAGCATTTCTAACACCTGCAAGGACAACTTATCTCATTTTTGCATATTTTTTAGTTTTATATGTTAAGACAGCAGTCAAATTACTGCAGTTGCTAAGTTGGATGACTATTTGCAGGGGCCATGCACAAGTAAATTGGGTCAATTGGCATTGTGGCCCTCCCCAATATTTGCCAGACTCAGGTTCGAATCTCGTTAGCTGAGAACCCCCGATATGATGCATAACCACTACTAACGTGGAAAAAAAAGCAGCTCTTTGTTTAGATGAAGTCCTGTAACCCCTGATACCTGAGAACCAAAGACCTAAAATGGACGGGGCAAGATATATATATGGACCACTTCAGTTTTCAGAATAAACATCGATACGTGGTCCTTGGTGATCAGACTATTAGGAATGTGAGACGGCTTGCTTTCCTGGTCTTGGTACTCCTCTGCATCCCATGTGTTCGCCTGGTCTGTTCAGAAAGTTTAAGCCTCAGCATTGGTTAGCAGCGTCGAAAAGACCAGGCCCCCGCTGCATCATTGGGACTAATTCTACAGGGTACCCTTTTTTGTTTAAAATGGACTGAGCTTTACATGTATTTATAGGTTGATCTCTTTTTGTTGTAATATAGATGGTGCACATTTTTATGTTATGGTGGGCCGACCTAACAACCAAAACATAGGCATTCCCCTTACTGTGGGGGCTGTTGCTAATCTTTCTGCCTATAGTATGAACTCAAAAGGTTCCACTTGAAAAAAGTGTGAATATGAGCCATCTAAAATCTTGTTTAATGATTATTCTAATTATTTCACAAGGGCCTAGGTTTGAAGAAATATCTGGAGATGGACACCTATGGTTCAACTATCCAATTTTGACATTTCTTAGTCTAAGAAAGAAGCTCTATTTTAATACAAATGTTTTGAATAATAGCCCAATGGCCCTGTCAAAGTCAGTACCTGATTGCTCTTCTTCACCGGAAAAGCATCACATAGACAGAAGGTCTTTGGATATCCATCCTTGATGGGTGATCGTGAAAATAAAGGTAATCAAGGCATTCTGTACTTCTGCATCACCTAGGACTTGGTAGGTTTATCTAGAGATCAAGTGTACAAGTGCAACTAGCTGGAATAGAAAACCTTATCAACCATATGAGCTAGTAAGTACCGGGAAGAAAAAAGGAAACAGACAGGAGAATAATTTATTACCTCGCGTTGTTTTTTCCAGCTTGCAAGGTGCAAAACCGTATTCCCTTGCTCATCCTTCATGTTCAACAAGTATTCCTTGTTCATGTCCTTGATCCAGTCCCCCAATATCTTTATTGCTTCAAATCTGTTATTCTTGACCGCAAGATGCAAAGCATTCTCCTTTCGATCAGTCTCATCTTCAATACAATCAGGACAATCTGAAAGCATTGCACTGATCACCTCCGCCCTCCCTTTGATAGCTGCATAGTGTAGAGGAGTCATTTTCTGTCTTCCCTCAAACCGGCAGAGTTTGATGTCGACTTCCATTAGCTCCTTCACAATCTCAACGTGGCCATTGGCTGCTGCTATATGCGTAGGGCTAAAGCCTTCTTGGTTACCTCTTTGGCAAAAACTGGTTTCAACTTTATAATCTCCTTCACAAAGTCGACATGCCCCATATCAGCAGCAATATTCAAGGGATTCTCAGCAGACAGCAGTGTGATGTTGAGGATTAATGGATTTTCTGTCAGCAACCGCTGCAAATAATCGATGTTTCCTCTTTGAGCTGCCTCAAACAGCCTTGTATCCATTATATTATGTAGTAACCTTAACTAGGATGGAAACAGATTGTCTTTGCTAAGGGTCTTTTCTGCAAGCAGACTATAAATAACGTTTGAAGAAGAATTCTCGTCGGCAGAAGATATCCTTGTCTGTTTTTTTTATTTTTGCGAGGCCTCAGATGATGACTGCATGAATCATAAGGTAGTCACTATGGTTTGTCTATAGTGAAAAATAAATGAAACTCGTATCATATACCTTGAGTGTTTGAACTGGAAAACTTGGAATTAAATATGGTATTAAAAATTGGACCTGCTCCTATCAATAACCTGTAACACATACTCTCTGAATAAAAATAAATAAACACTTGTAAGACATTCTTCTACTGAATATTTCGAGTAAACATTGTTGAGATCCTTGATTACCACCATTATGTGTCTTGTATGTGTATTTAGTGCTGGTACCATTTCCTTCTGTAGGAAAGATTTTGATCGTCGTCAACCGACCTTAGTTTGATACTATCACTTGTCAGCATTTCCTTCTGAGGGAGTTTTTTTTTCTTTCTTTTTTTATAAGAAGAATAATATGAAAGATCACGGTATAGCAAGCCAACCAATCCTGCTACAAGGTCATTCATCAGAATTCATTAAGCCTGCTAGCAGTAAAATCCTTACCTTGAGAGGAAGCCAACTACTTGCTCTTCTGTCCCTTCGCATCATTAGTATTTCAAATCTTAAGCATAGCTCCAGGAAAAACGGCAGAATTAAGTGGCTTTTATTCAGAACTTTCAAAAACAAAATCAAGAGCAGCATTAGAGCACTGGAGAGAGCAGGTGTTTCCTCAGAAGCACCTTAGAGCCAGTATAACAGATTTTGGAATCTAAATCAGAACCTCACACCAATTAGAACAGCTCAAAGTCATAGCACTGGTGGTCTATGGGGACTGGGGATGCTCAGCAGAAGCTATAGTTGAGGTGTGAGGTAGGACTCATCATGTAGCAAACATGCATGCTGTCTTATAAATGATTGATTGTCCAATTAAAGCAGTAAGTCAGGCTTGAAAAGCTTTAATTATATTTAAATTATTTTATTATGCATCTAAAATTTTTTTTTAAAAAAACTAATTTATCCTTTACAAATATGATAATGAAAAATGTATTTTATATAAAAAAAAAATCTTGTCCTTGTAGACCGGTTTATTAATTTTTATTGTGAATAGCAAAATTATAACTTTATTGTAATTGCCTTCATAGTTTTTTTTTTTTTTTCTAATTCCATAACTTAGCACTCTGGTTTTGTTCAGGAGACCATTGATGGTATCTTCTTTGTTCAGTTCTCTGATCCAATCCACCAGTGCTTTAACTGCTTCAAATTGGTTGTTCTTGATAGCAAGGTGCAAAGCAGTCTCTTTTTGAACAGTCAAATCTTCAATACAATCAGGGCAACTGGAAAGCATTACACTTATTACCTCTGCCCTTCCTTTGATAGATGCCTAATGAAGAGGAATAATCTTCTCTTTCCCTTCTAATCTCCCGCACAATCTCTACACGGCTGCAGGCTGCTGCCATGCGCACTGCACTGAAGCCTTCTTGATTTATTTCTCTGGCAAACGCTGGTTTTAGTCTTAATATCTCTTTTAACAAAGTCAACATGGGCGCCAATCGAAGCAATGTGTAAGGGATTTTCTTTAGAGAATATTGCAATTTTGTCGAGGATGAGTGGATTTTCTCTCGGCAACTGGTGCTAGGGCTCTGCATTTCCGGTTTGAGATGCCTCGAGCAACCTTAGATTCGTAGTGCCGCTGTCTTCTATGAGATGTTTTGGCAAGTAAGAGTTATGTAGGTGGTTGCTGCATAGAGAAAAGGGGAGGAATTACCGTGAAAGTACAAAAAATCTTGAGCCTTTTTTAATGGCTGAATTCAAAAGATATTCTGCAACAAGGAACAGGGACGAGTAGAGCTGACCAAGATCTGAGTAACCACCAAATTGACATAAAGCAAATTGAATTAGTGAGTCATTTCAATGTTGAGATTACAGAAAATGTTCAAGCACAGAAAAGAGAAAACGAGAGGAGGGAGTGTTTTATTTACAATAGGAAATTCGTAAACAGAATTATTACAAGTTGCTCCCTAACTTCATTTTCTATTCCTCGACAAGTTCTCTGAAGAGAACGGCCTTACAAGGACAACAATGCCTGTATCTAGATGAAACCACAATCTACTCTCGATACATGCAAGTGGGTCATGACTCGAAGACAGCGAATATCATCAATCCCCTTGCAATTTATTCTAATATATTGGGCAGAAAGCGTCTGCTTTATAACAAATGCTTGAATTGAATCAGAAAAGAATAATGGGCCACCGGAGAAGATTAGAGCCCTTCAATGGATTCAAGATTGTATTCCTGAGAAGTTGAAGTTTCAGCCTCTCTACTTTCCTGTAATTTTGGCTTCTTGATGGCATCAAGAGTCTGTAAATACGTGTAAGAAGCACTCCGATTCAATGGACCACCCGGATTGCTTATTCTGCTAGCAAGGAAGCGTCGGATCAGGCCTCTCAAGAATGGAGCCATGGTGTCTGGTTCATGTTCCAAGTAGTACATAACTCCTCCCATGCATGCACAAAATAGGGCCACCTGCAAAATCACCAAACCAGAGTCTCACTCAGCCATATAAGTTTAAATATTGATTCAGGAAAGCACGCAAAACATTTGTGGCATTCATTGTTCAAGGAGGTCATTAAGTTTTAGTGTCTCTGTGAGTGTTCGTACACATTTGAAGCAACCCTTGGGCAAATCAATTTGTTAACCCCGCGTACATAAAAGTGTGCGCAAAACAAAACATGCATAGCCCAAACCCCAACCATTAATTGACTCCTGTTTGTCTCCCGGCTGTGAAATAAGTTCTTTAATTACAGTTACAAATTGCAACAGGACCACTCGGTTGAATTTTTTTATTTTTTTTACAAGGAGAAGAGATCCTATTTTACCAATAGCAAAATACAAAAAGAGAGGTGCAACTCAAAAGAGATGCCAATCAGCTGATTTAGTGGAGCATATTCATGCCATTGCCTTTTCTTGCCTTTTCCTGATAATGGATAGCATCATAAACAGAAAATCAACAGAGAGCATCAAGTAGAAGCTAGCATCATCCAGAATAAAGTAGGTAAAATAGATATCTGTATCTGGAATTGAGTTTGTTGAGCCAATGCAAGTAGGCCATATTGTACAAAAGTAATACCTCAGCATTCTTAATATTTGGAAGCACGTGGTGGTTCACTAAAATATACCACAGTGAATCTCCAGCCCTTGGAAGAACATACAAGGCAAGTTCAGCACGTCTAGATTTTTTCTCCAGTAGTACAGAAAGGGCAGATATTCCACCTGCGATCCAATATACAAGTTTGTGGTCTCTTGTCGATATTTTTCGATGAAGACATATCACCCCCTTGCATCATCCACAAACTACTAAGAACAATAGAACATATTCACCATTTTAACATAAGAAAACTCAAATGAGTTAACAGCTACCTGAAAAATTCCAACAAATGCAGATAAGAATGTCGTTGAGCGAACAGCATCTCTAAGAGCTAGCCAACATGTCCGAGCAGGAGCATCCATGAACTAGAAGGAAAGGATAATATTGGACAAAAGAAACATTAATTCCAGAAATGAAAACATCGACCATCATCCTTCACAGAACAGAAATACAATCCCCGCCACAAAAAAAAAAAAAAAAAAGATGTGTTCAAGACATGTATTGTTATGTGAAAAGCATGTGAGACTATCTTAAGAGGTGGAACTATTCACAACTCCATATACCGTAAATTGTAAATTAGATATTTTCTAACAGCTGTTTATATAACTTTTCATTTTTTTTAGCATGCAGTTCTGCCTCCTGTTTCCCTCCCAAGACTCTGCTTAGGCAGACCACAACTAGTTAATTGCTTCAATGGTTCTTTTCTAGTTTTGAATGCACTAGCAACCTAAATGCCTGAAGATGGCATAATAGCATTAATAACAAACACAAAAAGAATAATAAAGAAGAAAACCAAAATCATACAGAATCAGCTTGAGTCAAAGATTACCTTCTGCAGGTGCAGAACAACATAAGGTACAAAAGTCAGTGAGAAGTAAAGTGGAAATGTTTTCCTGAACGTTGCTGATGCTGCATTAGCATTCTGAGCTAAGCATGAATTTGTGCCCGGATGAACAACAGAACAAGGAATAATTGAAGGGAATTCTTCCAACTTCACAGAGCCCAGTTTCCCTCTGCGAGATAAAAAAGCTGACAATGAGGCAACATCCACTGGGCCACCTCTACAAGTTTCTTTTACAGCCTTGTATACAGGCGCTGCAACTGGTCCAGTCTTCTGAATGAAGTCTTGATATGCTTTTGGCAAGCTCTCAGGACGCATTATAAAGGCATACATAACCTGAAAAACCATAATTAAAGACATGAAGAAATTCAGAAATTAATAAAACAATAATGGAAATGACATGATAATGTTATGTAACATATATAAGCAGATGAATGGAGAGGTGATGGAAATAATAAATAACTTTCTCAAAACATAGAGAACAAAGAAATTAAAATTTTGCAGGCAGGGATGTGCATTTCACAACCGATACTATTACCAGTATATAAATCATTACAGGAAATTAATAAGTGGTGGCTGATCCTCAGCTTGCATGTTTTTCATGGATTTAAATCAGGCTCAATATTGAAAAAATGTTCCTCTCATAAAAGATTCATATAGACTAACTCGAGCCATTTTTCTCTCTTATAACCAGTCTTGAACCTAGATTATAAACTATAAAGCGATCAACCAACTTAATCAGAGAAGGTCCTTATCTATTTTCAAGGCCAGCAACATCACTACACTCTTTCCTCTACAAACTACGACTTAGGATTGTACATTGACTTTCTTAATAAACCTTCTAGTTCCTCACCTTGCCTTTGCTAAATCTTCAACCAGAACTACAATACTCCTCACTGGTGTAGCAATGTCTTTGTAGAAGCCAAAACATCAAACCAGCTCTCCTACATAACTGTTGTAATTCAATTAAATACATTTATTACCCTCTGCTTTCCCATCTTACTACTCAATCATCTCATTCATCTTCCATTATCATTCCAATCAGGCTAACTTTATTTTACTTGATTAACCAGTGTTCCATCCCCACACAAACATGGCTGACCATTTAGCCGTGTTACTATGCTTCAGTATCAACTAGATAGTTCAGATGCAACTCCACTTCCTCCACCAATTCTTATTCCACTAACATCATTAATTCTTTGTCCCATATAAAAATAAGTGGTCCATGTCCGGTCTCTAGGCTGCAAACCTTACCAGCTTTCTCATTTCCTGCCTTCATAAGCAGGTTTGAATAATGACTTCACAGAAATGTTCTTACAAATACATGGTCTCATGCATCAAGGTGAACTTTGATTTACCTGGGCACAAGCAATTGCAAAGAGCAAAGCATCTCCATGTCTCCAATGACTTCCCCATAGATGAAACTTGTTTTTAGATTTTGCAGAATTATAAGCAGACTGATGAGAGGATCTAGTGTTAGACTGGCAAATAAAGATCAAAAGCTGACCAATAAAATATCAAACTGTACTCATATACCTGAGCTACCCTAGCCAAGAGGTAAAGAGCAAGAGTACGTCTCCGGTTTGAATCATCTAATGCTAAAACAGACAAACCTGCAACCGAACCTGCTAAAAATCTGCTCCATCACCCCCTTAAACAATGTCATAACCAAAGAATAGGTTCTATCAAAGCAGTTATAAATCATCAGAACATAAACTAAAAAAATACAGTAAATTTTCAAACATTCATTCACAACTTACGCATTAATTGGCGTTTCTTTCCTTCTAAACTTCCTCAAAAAGCATCTCAGCGCATGATACGATCCAGTAAATCCACCAAAAAGTAACCCAACACGACAAGCCTCCTCTCTCACTATTAAATCCTTCTCCGAGACAAGTTGCTGCAATACAAAATCCAAATTCTCACACATTGCCAATAAAGCATTTTCTATATCCATTTCTACACCAAATTACGCAAATTCCCAAAAAACAACGATCAAAATTTCAACAAAAATAATGCAACAAAAATCCACTGGATGATTTCAATCAATAACACAATAGACCAAACCAATCGTTTAAATTACGAAACTGCCATTACCAGCAAGAAATTAATCCAAAATTCGAACATTTTTTATGCAAATTCTCTCCTAAATTCAACCGATAACACAGTAAATCAAACAAAAAACCCTAATTTTACATCCCCTACAAAATTACGAAACTGCCATGAAACACTTAAGCCGTATACCTTGAGGTCGAGAATAGAAGAGTAAGAATGTCCTTTAGCAAGCTTGAAAGCACGAAGCAAAATGCCGATACCGACGCGAACGCCATAAGAGAGAAGGAAGCTTTGACAGAGATTACCAATTGCATGAGCGGCACAGGATTCATCAGGTCCGTGATCGCAAGGAGGGTAAGGACCATGCACTGCGTTTCTACGGTGGAGATCCTCTATTGCCTCGCGGAGGCGTTCCTCTGCCTCGCGAAGGCGTCGCTCGGCGTCGGAATTGTCGTGATGGAGGAGTGGTTGCGGAGAGGATGCCGATTTGGAGAGGGACGGCATTTTTTGCGTTTTGACAGTAGGGGAGGAGAGTGTTCCACACTCGAAATGTTTCTTTTTTCTCGCGGTGATAACGCATTAACCATAAGGTAATGTGCCCTAACTTTGGTTATAAAGTATTTCAACAGGACAACTTACAATAATTTCATTAATTTCCCTCCTTAGAAAAGTAACTTTTTGTATTTAATTTACATATTAATAATATTTTTAGATAAAAGAAATTGATGGCTTTTTAGATTTTGTGACGTGGAAGGCGTGGATTTTGGAGTTTAAGGATTTTGGTTCGGCTGGACCACTTGGTATTAATAACGTTGTCTTTTCACAAACAGTAGGGGTATTAAGGTATCAAGCTGATGCTCTCACCAGAACCAACATTAAGGGTTCTTTAATAAACAATTTACGGATATATTTTTTCAACATCAACCGAACAAA
>Ga0325410_1004912_pt1 | contig 14886 bp, 10 predicted proteins | sample PopdelMetagenome_16_FD_206182 | JGI IMG/M metagenome (GOLD analysis project Ga0325410, IMG submission 206182) | Populus deltoides microbial communities from Bellville, Georgia, United States - Xylem-PdIQD-R3 | ecosystem: Host-associated > Plants > Phyllosphere > Stem > Wood/Secondary xylem... | reverse complement strand
AAAAAAAAAAACCATGGATGAAACTGTGTTTTGCTTCCATCAAAGTTTTGAAAGTGTTTGATTAATCGATATTCATCATCAAAACTTTCTTGAAATCTTGGTTAGGGAAAAGTTATAATTTGTAATTTTCTTAAAACCTATCTTTTTAAACTATAAGCTATCCCACAATGTCAAACATAATCATAATCAAAATGGGATTTTCTTTTTAATTACCTATACAATGTTGTTCAATGTCTTGTAAAACTCAAGTTAGTTTGTTTTTTAATTAATTTGTTTAATGATTTTTATGCGTGTACGTTTTGATATACATGGTTACTGATGTGAAAACATCCACTTGACGACTGGCCAAAAGTGTGGACCCCCCCCCCTCCCCCCCAATATTATTAGGATTTAGGAGTTAGCTATACGGATCTTTTGATAAGTACTCTAGTGTTTTTTGAAGAAGCTTCTGATAAGTACTTTAGTCTTTTAATTTGAGAAGAATACGCTCTTCATTTTCTTTTTTGAAGATTACACGATTAGGTTTCTTCTTTCATACTTTTGTAGGGTTTGATTGGATGTTTTGAACAAAAATCATATGGTTTGTTATTCATGTTCTATACTTTGTGACTCGCTGTGTGTATTGGATTGTTCTATGTTCTCTTATGATTCATCATTGTTTTTGGCAGCGTCCTTGTTTATCTAGGCGGGCTGCAGTGAATCCTGAAACCCCCTCGTTTCTGGATACTGATCCTGCTTTTGTAACATCTCGTCCTGAAATAGAAGTTTTTGGAACTCGGTATTATCGCCATATCCGACATCCTTCCCCAGATGGACTTGCTAGGGTGTGTTCAACACTTGAGATCTCAATTTGAGTCGTCCTGTTTTCTGGATTTTTTCTTTTTCTTTTTCTTTTTCTTTTTTTGCATTTTTCAGTGTGCAGACTGTTCTGAGGACTTATTTACAGTCTGTCCTGCTTTCAAGATTGTTTTGTTTATCCTAGGGGGATGGGGAATTGATTTGAGGAGCACAAAAATGATAAATTTGGAAGGGATTTTATGTGACATTGATCTAACTAAATAGTTGGACCATAGCTTGACTTGAAAATGGCTTTGGTTATGTTCATGATCATAAACCAGAAATTTTTTATCTATTCTCCAGATTTTCTTTGTATTAATTTTTTTTCATCTTATTATTGTTTATTTCTATGTTTTTCAATTAATATTTTTCTGCATATTTATTTACCTACTTTATAATCAAATGCTTTCCAAATTCCTACACTTGTCAGAAAATATTGTTGTGTCATATGGAGATGGAAAATCAGTGCATGTTTTTTCATTTCATAATGGATCAGCGAGAACTACACACTCATTTATGTCCATGCTATTTAGTATTGATTGTTAATTTTTAATTAGTTAAAAGATATTCATTACCTATATTAGGCTATCCATTGAAAATGGGTAAAATAATTATATGAATTCTGGTTGATAAGCATTCTGATTATTTAGCCGCTGTTCTTTCATTAGTGACAAGTCCTGGCAAATTGCAGATGATGATGCTCCAGAATAGTTTTATCATGGGAGGAAGATTGGATCGATTTAGCAACTGGAGACTTGATATTGATCACATGACATATGAGGTGTGTGGACACCATAATATGATTTCATATTTTTTGTTTTGCTTATGCATAAATGCTGAGTGTTTACACAGCCTATGAAGAACCCCTCTGAAATCCTAGCTTAGCCAGGTCCTCTTGGCAATGATGTTTAGCTTGATGAATTTACATCACTCCATGTATAATCTTTAGAATTATCCTGTTTTTGTGGTGAAAACAGCAACTGCTCGAGTTAGGTGATAGAATTGGTTATGTGAATACTGGATTGAAAGAAGATGAGATCAGCAGCTGTGTCAAGAAAATTAATCCCTCAATCATCAAAGAACTGCCGTCACATTTACCCATGACATTGGAAAAGAAGTGCAGCATTTGTCAGGTGAAGTAAAACTTGGATTTGCTGTTTTCAATTTCTTGCATTCTTTGGTTTCTAATTATTTCTTAGGCTCTTTTCTTACCTTTTGTTCATTGCTTTTATTTTATTTTTTTTGTTTTTGCTCAAATGTTTTCTATATGCAGGATGAGTTCGAAGAAGCTGATGAGTTAGGCAAACTAGATTGTGGACATGGTTTTCACATACAATGTATAAAGAAATGGCTTGCACAGAAAAATAAATGCCCGGTCTGTAAAACTGAACCGGTGGCTCGAGCCTAATATCTTCAAACTGCTGCTATTTACCTGTTGGTGTGTATAGATTTCATTTCCTATACGTATTCAAGCATCCATTCTTTAGCCTGAAGCTTCAACTCCAGTATGCCTAGAAATCAGAGGCTTTTTCTTCTTTTCTTTTTTAGTGATCCAGCAATCTCATGCTGATTGAAATTATTGCGTTGCTGAAGTTTGATGGAAATCATTTACAGTTTGATAGATGTTTGAAATGGAATGTGCTGAATTCCATAACACTTCTAGGGTTATTTCTGAATGCACCAGATGCTTTTTTAACTTATAATTGTAGCTTTATTTAGTAGTTGAGGTTATAAGCTTTTTATCTCATAAGTATCCAAACAAATTGAAATTAGCTGCTTCTCATTGAATCAATGTTTGGACACTTGCCCCCCTGTTCCGTTCTGGTTGTGGTTATGGAACGAGGAGATTTGTGCTGAAAAGGGGCATCCGAGCTATGGGACCTGATCAATAAGAGGCGTTGAACAGAGGGCATAGCTATCGTGGAAGAGTAGTGTGTTTCTGTTGGAGTCAGTGAAGACGTAAGTGAGCTTAATCACTTCATATAAACAAATTTTGTTAAATCCTATGCGTGAAGGCACGTGTGATGTGTCTCTGTCACCTGGGTTTAAAATATTGTTGACTAGGCCGGAAGCAATCTCGTGGCAACTGGGTCATATTCCATTGAAAGCACTTCCCATGCCTTGGAGGCAGTCTCTTATCCATCGCAACAATCGTGCTTTAGCTAATCCTGAAGTTTTCAGTCATATGGTGGCAAAGACAATAAGTTCCAGAAACTTGCAGGTGAAGATTTTTCTTCCAGAAACAAGTCAGTTCTACTAATGAGCGTAGAATACTTGTATACTTCAGGATTTCACGTATGCGAATGCGCATGATAATGCGTTTGGGCAGAGTGTGTTTGGACGGTGAAATGAAAATGGGAAAACCATGATAATAATAATAATAACAACAACAAACCCATAAAAGCATCAGACCGATTTCTCTCAATTTAAACACATTGAGGTTATAAGCTCTTTTGAGTCGTAATTTAATTGAAGCCAAGGCTTCTTATAGGTGAAGAGGATCATTCTTGTGAAGCAGAGGAATGATGACAAACAACTGAGGAAGTAAAGACTTTTTTGCGAGAGATCTGCGTTTGATACTTTTGCTTCAGTATCTGATAGGAGGTGAACCGTGAACCATAACTTGTTGACCATGCAAAAAGAAATCCTAGGGCAAGGGTACCATGGGAGGCAGATAGAAATCCTGGGGCAAAGGTACCATGGGAGGCAGATTTGTTGAGGTGGAATCTCTACCATCTTCAGCTGCTCAGGGCAGTCGAGTACGGAAGCTACAAACCATTCCTGTACACATTAGATTTGTGGATAAACCTGCATGGTGTAAATGATCATACCACGATGCTTCCGCTTTTTTCAGCAAAACTCTATTTGCCTGATCATTGACTTGTTACTTTTTGCATACAAGGGGCTTTGTATGAAGTATGAACGGATAGAAGGGAAATAAAACAGAGCATTTGACAAAGGGCAGCAAAACTATCTTGGTAATAAGAAGCATTTCTCCATTCAATTCCTGTTAGCTACACATCTTTTCTATACACAACCTTCTTTTTTTGCTTGTGAATACTTAATATTAATTCCCATACTGTAAATAATACCTAGAACATCCAAAAAGAAGTATAAGATTAACTCATACCAACCTCCCACTAGATCACAGTGAGCACAAATAAGAACTAGAAGAACAGGAGGAAGAATGGGATGAGCAAGTCTGCTTTTTCTAATCGTTAACACAGCTAAAGAAGTAATTATACTTTGCTTTAGTTCCTTTTGCAATATCATATACTAAGGACCACGTCCTCTATTTAAACACAAACAGGCTGGGGTAAAGACATTAAATCTCTACAATATGCTCTGCCAGGATGAGTGCAAGATTTCCAGGAATACTAATTACATTAAAGCTGTATTAATATTCCAAGATATGCTCTGTTATGAGTCCAGGATTTCCAGAATGCTCCAAGATATGCCTTGTTTTGAATCCAAGATTTGCTCAATCAATTCGTTGAAATTTCCTTGGTTGGTTGAACTATCATTTCGGGTTGGAGTTGTTGCCATCGATACATCTTCATCCTTCAATGTCTCTCCACTACTGTAACATGAATTGTGGGAGTTTTCAGCCTTATCACTTCGATAGTTATGTTCATCCTTATCACTTCTTTGAGTCCCACAATTCATGCCAAGATGCTAGGTTGTGCCAATACCCTCCCTCAAATTGTGCCGGGGTTGGAGGCAAAGTTCGGTTAAAAAATTACTGAGTGCTGCCTTTGATATTGGTTTAATTAAGAGGTCTGCTACTTGCTCTATAGTGGAGATATGTTGAGTGATGAGATGTCTAAGTGCAACTTGTTCGCGCACAAAATGATAATTCAACTTGATGTGTTTGTTGTGAGCATGAAACACTGATTTATTGTCATGTGAAGAGCACTTATGTTATTGCAGTAGAGAGTTGGTGTAGATGCCACTGGAATGTGGAGATCTTTAAGGATAAATAACATCCATGTGAGATCTACTGTTGTATTTGTCATTGCTCGATATTCTGCTTTAGTGCTTGATCGAGAGATCATAGGCTATTTGTTTGCACATCATGAGATGAGATTTTCTCCTAGAAATGTATACATTATCTTATAGTGGATTGTTTTGTGGTGAGACAACCAGCTCAATCGGCATAGGAGAAAGCACAAAGATCAAGTGTTGTATTTGCAGTAAAATACAAACCTAAGTCAATTGTGCCTTTGACATATCTTAAGATTCTCTGAACAATTTTAAATGCATAATTGTGGGGGCATGCATGAAATTTGAAGCATAATTTACATTGAATGGGAGATCTGATCTCATGAGAGTTAGTTACTGTCAAGCTCTAATCAGTCCTATGTAATAACTTCAATCTTCTAGCAAGGCATTGTTTGATGAGGTCTTGGTTTTAGCTTCAAGAGATGTGCTCATAGGCTTGCAGTCGACCATTTTGGCTCTTCCAGGATAGTAAAAGCATAATGAGATTGGAACAACTGTAGACCAGTCGATGTTTGTGATATTTCAATGTCAAGAAAGTGATGAATGTAGCCCCAGTCTTTCATCTTGAATTCTGTGCTAAGAGTTGAATAAAGGATGACACTAGTGTTATGGAGGAACTTGTTAGTAGGATATCATCTACATAAAAAAAGAATTCATGTACCAAGATTAGAGTGAAAAATAAATAGGGAAGGGTCGGCTAGATTAAAAAAAAACATATTTAAAAAGAAAAATATTAAACCGATCAAATCAAGCACGAGGTGCTTGTTTGAGGCGATAAAGAACCTTTTGAAGCTTGCACACATGTTTTGGATATGCAGGATTAGTCATTCCCGGAGATTGTTCCATGTATATATTTTCTGAAATTAAACCATGAAGGAACTCATTTTTTACTTCAAATTAACTCATACCAACCTCCCACTAGATTATAGTGAGCACAATGCGGACCATTTGGCTGTCCAAAAACTCTGTAAGCATGCAAATGCTTTGGAATGACCTTTGCTGTCTGCTCCATTGCCATCATCATAGCCAGAAAAGAAATGTTTAAGAGAATTACTTGAGATTTAAAGCCAATTAGAGGTGCATGTAAACCAAATGAAATAACGAACTGCCGTGTACAGCTTCTGGAGGACAGATGAGATCTTGATCCCCTGCAGTTGCTAACGCTGGAACATTGCTTTTGCCTAGATGATCCTTGTGAAGGAAAGATCCACTACGGTTTTGTAATCAACCTTCTCGAAATGCTGTTGTCATCTGCAATAAAAGCTTTGCAGGTACTGTGCCTGTGGATTATTATGATTGGATTATCTCATACATGATAGGAAGGAAGAGAGATGAGTGGAAATGATAGCCATTATTGATATTCTTGCCAAAGGACTAAAAATAAAGGAGGGGGCCCTATTTATGGAAATTGCTTATTGACTATTAAGTAATACTTTAAAAGTCATGGAAAAACTACTGCCGCCTTTCACTTTCCCATCTTTAATATATTATATTATTATAATTATTATTATATTATATTATATTATATTATATACTAAAAATTAAATGAAACACTAAATTGTTTTTTTTAAATTTTTTTTGTTTGATCCCGGGTTTCACGGGTTAGTCTGATTTAACGAGTTAACCTGAAATTTTTTTTTCTTTTTAATTAATTTTTTTCATTTAGTTTAGTTTGTTAATGTTAAATTTCTTTATATTTAATTATCAGACTTTCATTACACGTATCCTGAACTTGACGGGTTAACTTGGTTTGACGGGTTAACTCGGTTAATTTTAGGTAAACTCGTCAATTGTTTTTTTCTATTTAGTTATCAAACTTTCATGGCGCGAATTCCAGATTTGACGAGTTAACCTGGTTTGAAGGGTTAACCCAATTAATTTAGATTTTTTTTCTTTTTTTATTAGTTTTTTTTCTTCCTATTGGTTTTTCTTCCTTTGTTTTTTTCTTTTTAATTAATCTATTTAATTATCACACTTTTATGATACGACCTTATAGCCAGACCCACATCCAATGCTCTAGGGTCCGGTGTTGCAGCCAAGCTCACTTAAACTTAAGTCATGTAAGTTTAATGTTATTATTAATATTATAAATAGTATTCTTGAGTCAAGTGTTGCAGCTAGACCCAAGGCTTTTAGGTATATCTTTGCAGAAAGACCTAATACTCTTAGATCTTAGCATTTTTTGATATTTTTCATGCAAGAAAAAAAAATTAACCCGTGGTGTATGCCTTTGTTTTTTTTTTTTTTCCTTTTTAAGCCTTTTACTTTGAATAGCACGGTGCAATTCACAGTGAAAAAGCTTATGTCTTTAATTTTTTTTTCTATAGTTTCTTAATATTAAATTTTTTCTGTTTAATTATCAGGCTTTCATGACATGGATCCCAGGTTTGATGGTTTAACCTAGTTGATTCAGATTTTTTTTTCTTTTTCTTCATTAGTTTTTTCTCTTTGCATTTTCCTTTTAAACTTATCTTTTCTAAAAAAATTTAGTTCATTAATATTAAATTTTTTTTTCTATGTAGTCATCACACTTTCATGACACGAATCCCAGGTTTGACGGGTTAACCTGATTTAGCGAGTTAACTCAATTGATTCAGATTTTTTTTTCTTTTTTCTCATTAGTTTTTTTTTCTTTCTGTTGGTTTTTTTCTTTGTTTTTTTATTTTTAATTAATCTATTTAATTATCACACTTTTATGACACCACCTTGCAGCCAGACCTACATCCAATGCTATTGGGTCTGGTATTGCAGCCAAACTCACTTAAACTTGGGTCATGCAAGTTTAATGTTATTATTAATATTATAAATATTACTCTTAGGTCAGATGTTGCAACCAAACCCAAGACTCTTGGGTACAGCTTTGCAGAAAGATCTAACACTTTTTTTATGCAAAATAAATTGACCCGTGGCATCGCGCGGGTCATGTAACTAGTTAAGAACTAAAAAGGGTGGACAATTTTCGGTTTGTGCATATCGAAGATGGGATTTAAAAAAACAAATTAGCATAGTAATTAAAAGAATTTAGCATAATAATAACATTTGATTTTTTTTAAAATAACACACTTAAAAAAAAGCAATATTGTGTTTAAAAAGCATATAAACTTTAGAAATGTCGCATTTTACAAATACGACATATAATTAATTTTTTTGCACAGATACCATTCTCCAGTTCTGTGTTATAGGTATTTATTTACTCACATTTATCCAAAGTTATTAAACCTGGATTGGCCCGGCTTGGAATCCAGTCGACCCGGTGGCTGGATCGATCTGGATAAGGTAAAAGACTAGCAAGAGCAAAAAAAAGGTCAAACCCGGTCGACCTGCCTAGTTGCCCGGGCCCGGCAAAACCTGGTAAAGACCCTTTCTTCAAATGTGTTTTTTTCTCCTAACCAGATACCTCTTTTTTTTTCATATTTTTTAGTTGGTTATTAACTCTTTTCAAAGTTCACTAAATAAATACTAGAAGAATATTTTATTTTTTTAATATGGGATTCGAAGCCCTATGTTCATAAGAAAAAAAGTTATTTTTTTTTAATGTGAGATAAATTTGTTTTTTGGTTTAAATACTTCAACTTAAAACAACAATATAATATATTTTCAATGTTGGATAAAAAATCTTTTGAAATAATCTTTTAAATTTTATTATTTATAATATATAATTTATATTTATATTTATTATTATTTTTATTTTTTCATATAAGTATTAAAACTTCAAATAATTTTTTTAAAAAATTTTATAGGGACTATTGGTAGTAGTTCAAGTCCCTACCAATGAACATTCCTCCTTAAGCCAGTAGAGGACCAAAATATGTTATTTCATCCATTTTTTTGTATTATTAATTCATATAATTTTTTAAATTTATGTGCTAATTGTCGCATTATTAATAAATTTTAAAAAATTACTATTACTATGAAAAAAAACCACGTTGGCATACGTGGCGCTTGGGTTCCCTCTAAGGCTGGACAACCCAAACACCACGTGGCATTTGGGCCGCTTCCTCTTGGCTGCAATCCAAGTGCCAAATGGCGCTTTGATTTGGGCACTCACATGCATGGCCCAAGGCTAGCCTTGGGCCTCGCAGGGTAGGGCAGGTCCTAAAATAGAATTGGGTCCTGGTCGTGGGCAGACCAAGCGCTACGCGATGCTTGAGCACCACCACCCTGAGCCCTCAGCACAACACCACCTAGCGCTTGGTTTGCTTCCTCTTGGGTGCAGCTCAAGCGCTACATGGCGCTTGGGCTGCTTCCTCTTGGCTGTAGTCCAAGCGCTAGGTGGCGGTTTGACTTGGGCATTCACAAGCATGGCCCAAAGCTAGCCTTGGGTCTGATAGGGCAAGACCCAAAATAGAATTGGGTCTTGGCCGCGGGCATACAAAACGCCACATGGCGCTTGAGTAGCACCACCCCAAGCCATCAGCACACCACCACCTGATGCTTGGTTTGCTTCCTCTTGGGTGCAGCTTGTGCTAGGTTGGGCATGGCCCAAAATACCCTTGGGTCCTAGCCGCAACAGGACCTAGATATGCTTAGGACCTAGCTTGGTAGGACTTAAATAGGCTTGGTCCTGCTCCCAATATTTTTTGGAAGTTAAAGGTGAGCCCGCGGCGTTGCGCAGGCCACCTAACTAGTATTAACTATAACTAAAAAGATCTAGCGGGAGTTATTATGGACTATGAGTGCTTTTACTGTGAATTGCACTATTTGACATTGTAGCATTGCAAACTGTGAGTGATTTCACTATGGACTACATTGTTTGGTGGGGCATGATAAGGCTGCAGATCCGCTCCCCTGTATTAATATTAAAAGTATTATTATTTGTCTTATAAATAATATTATTTTAATTATAATTAATATTAAAAATACTATTATTTGTATTATCAATATTATTATTTTGAGTATAATTAATATTACTAATATAATAATTAATAAATTTGAAAAAAATATTATTAATATTGAAAAATAATAATAGATTTGATTTGAAGGGTACAATTAAGAATAATAATAATAACAACAACAACAATTGTTATTGTTATTATTATTATTATTATTATTATTATTATTAGTAAATTGAAAAAAATATATTATTACCATCAAAGAAATACCATATATTAAAAAAAACATTAAAAAATATAAGAACTTGGACAGAGAAGTTAAATATTATTATTAATGTTATAAATATTATTAAATTTACAATAAGTATTATTATTATAAAGAATAAAAAATGATTATGAGGGGAAAATAAAGAAGCATGAGAGCTTTTATGCAAGAAAGAGTGTTATAAATAATGTTTTTTATACTAACAAGCCTATACAAAATAGTGTTGATGATTCTTTGTTAAAGGATTATGCAGACACATTGCCTATATGATATTTTTATTGTTCGAGGATAAATCCTTTTGAGAAGATGAGGAATGATGAAAATCAACAACTATTATCAAATGATCCATTAGAAGTATCAATTGAGTCTATTACAAGTTCTAAAACTAAAAGAGAAACTTAAAAGGTTAAATCAAGATGTGTGGGTTAAAGAGTCCCAAACCTATCAAACTAAACTTTTGTGTACTTTTTGGGTCACTTCTAGAGTTACAGGTGACAATTTTCTTTAATTTTAGTTGGGCTGAAAGCTAGACATCATAAACTTTACATCAATAGATTATAAACATAATAACTCATCCACACATGAGAGAATAAAATGTTTGAAGTCATACTTGAAATCTACCAGCAAATAAAGAAAGTAAAAAAAGAACCATTTACCATATGATTTGTGTATTATTACAAGAAAAGGATTTAATGATATGTGGAATCTCTATTTTGCAAGGATTCTTTACTTCATAAGAAGATAAATTAAGAAACAATATTTATTTTGGAAGGACTCCTTGTGCAACCACAATCTTTCTTCTCGAGGAAAGATTTCAGCAACTTTAGCATTATTAAAAGTTCTACTTTTGAAAAACAATAAGAGTCAATAGCTTGAGAATTTTGCTTTCAAGAAATACTTAATTTTCAAAGGTACCAAGTTGGTAGCTTGTAGATTGGACAAGAAGGAGTAATTTTGAACTTATTTTTTTTTTTATAGTGTATGGTTTTATGCTAACAAGCATAACTTTTAATATGATATTTGGATCATGCTAACAGTTTTCTATAAAATTCTAAAGGCTGATTTTTTTATAGGGCTAAAATTTCATAGCAATCAAATTTTAAGGAGGCTTTGCAATAAAGCCTAAGAAGATACTATGTGGGAATTGCATTATCTTTCTTGTTGGTTCAGAAATCTTTTTCTTATTTTATTAGAATTCTTTTATTGTTGTTCTAGCTTTTTTATGATTTTTTAAATAATATGAATAGGGTTACATATTTCGTATTTGGTTTTGTTTTTTTTGAGACTTGCATTATTATTTTTCTGAACTTATCAAAACTTAGTTGTTTTTGTAGTATTATACTTCAACTTATTGATTTGTTATAATCAAAGAATTATAATTTTTCTTGGTAGTAGTTCAAGTCCCTACCAACGAACATTCCTCCTCGAGCCAGCAGAGGACCAAAATATGTTATTTCATCCATTTTTTTTCATGTATTATTATTTCATATATTTTTTTAAAATTTATGTTCTGCAGATATTTATCAGTACATCTCAGAGAATGACACGTGGTATAGACAAAAAGGCCAGGTAGTTCAAGTGAAAAAAAAGGATCAATGGAACACAAGAAAGATTACTCTCAATCTTTTGCTGCTGCAAAAGCCAATATGTTTCCTTCGAATTCACTTCATTTCCCGGCCCCCACCTCCCTCTTCTGCTCGTCTTCGGAACTTCAGAGTTCGTCTTTGAAAGGTTATGTATAACTACTCTCTTATTCTCATAAATGCCAATTAATGTTGGTTGTTGGCGTTTGGGCTGCTTTCTCTTCTTGGACACTCCCAGACTGTCTGGCCGAAGCTAGAACCCAAAAAAGAATTAGGATTCAAAATAGAATTACATCCTCAACGCGGTCAAACCAAGCACTACGAAATGCTTAGGTTGTCTTTTTTTTTTAGTATAATTAGGAGTATTGGTATTAAAAATATTATTACTAGTTTTTTTATTATATATTTTTTTTAGTATAATTAATTTTTAGAGTATTAATAGTGAAAATATTATTGTTTGTTTAGTTGATATTTTTTTTGTATAATTAATATTAGAAGAATTATATATTTTTTCTTAACATAAAAAAATATTATTATTTTTTTAGTCTAATTAATAGTGTTGATCTCAAAACTATTATTATTTGTTCTCTTAATATTATTTTTTAGTATAATTAATATTACTAATCTCTAAAATATTATTATATTTGGTGTTATAAATAATATGATTTTTATAATAATTCATATTATTACTACTAAAAATATTATTATTTGTATTATAAAATTTTTAGTATTTTTCATTACAATTTATAAGAGCATTATTAATAATTTTTTAAAAACTGCTATTACTATGAAAAAAACCACGTTGGCGTACGTGGCGCTTGGGTTCCCTTTAAGGCTGGACAACCCAAGCACCAAGTGGCTGCTTCCTCTTGGCTGCAATCCAAGCGCGCCAGGTGGTGCTTTGGTTTGGGCACTCACAGGCATGGCCCAAGGCTAGCCTTGGGCCTGGCAGGGTAGGGCAGGTCCTAAAATAGAATTGGATCCTGGCCATGGCAGATCAAATGCCACATGGCGATTGGATAACATCACCCCAAGCCCTCAGCACAACACCACCTAGCGTTTGGTCTGTTTCCTCTTGGGTGCAGCTCAAGCGCTATATGGCACTTGAGCTGCTTCCTCTTGGCTGCAGTCCAAGCGCCAGGTGGCGGTTTGACTTGGGCACTCATAAGCATGGCCCAAAGCTAGCCTTGGGCCTGATAGGGCAAGACCCAAAATAGAATTGGGTCCTGGCAGCGGGCATCCCAAGAGCCACATGGTGCTTAAGTAGCACTACCCCAATCCATTAGCACAGCGCCACCTGAAGCTTGGTTTGCTTCCTCTTGGGTGCAGCTTGGGCTAGGTTGGGCATGACCCAAAATACCCTTGGGTCCTGGTCGCACCAGGACCCAAATATGCTTAGGACCTAGCTTGGTAGGACCTAAATAGGCTTGGGTTCTGCTCCCAATATTTTCTGGAAGTTAAAGGTGAGCCAGCGGCGTAGCACGAGCCACCTAACTAGTATTAACTATAACTAAAAAGATCTTGCGGGAGTTATTATGGATTGTGAGTGCTTTTACTGTGGATTGTACTATTTGACATTGTAGCGTTGCAAACTGTGAGTGATTTCACTATGGATTACATTGTTTGGTGGGGCATGATAAGACTGCAGGCTCGCTCCCCTGTATTAATATTAAAAGTATTAATATTAAAATTATTATTATTTGTCTTATAAATAATATTATTTTAATTATAATTAATATTAAAAATACTATTATTTGTATTATCAATATTATTATTTTGAGTATAATTAATATTACTAATATAATAATTAATAAATTTGAAAAAAATATTATTAATATTGAAAAATAATAATAGATTTGATTTGAAGGGTACAATTAAGAATAATAATAATAACAACAACAACAATTGTTATTGTTATTATTATTATTATTATTATTATTATTATTAGTAAATTGAAAAAAATATATTATTACCATCAAAGAAATACCATATATTAAAAAAAACATTAAAAAATATAAGAACTTGGACAGAGAAGTTAAATATTATTATTAATGTTATAAATATTATTAAATTTACAATAAGTATTATTATTATAAAGAATAAAAAATGATTATGAGGGGAAAATAAAGAAGCATGAGAGCTTTTATGCAAGAAAGAGTGTTATAAATAATGTTTTTTATACTAACAAGCCTATACAAAATAGTGTTGATGATTCTTTGTTAAAGGATTATGCAGACACATTGCCTATATGATATTTTTATTGTTCGAGGATAAATTCTTTTGAGAAGATGAGGAATAATGAAAATCAACAACTATTATCAAATGATCCATTAGAAGTATCAATTGAGTTTATTACAAGTTCTAAAACTAAAAGAGAAACTTAAAAGGTTAAATAAAGATGCGTGGGTTAAAGAGTCCCAAACCTATCAAACTAAACTTTTGTGTACTTTTTGGGTCACATCTAGAGTTATAGGTGACAGTTTTTTTTAATTTTAGTTGGGCTGAAAGCTAGACATCATAAGCTTTACATCAATAGATTATAAGCATAATAACTCATCCACACATGAGAGAATAAAATGTTTGAAGTCATACTTGAAATCTACCAGCAAATAAAGAAAGTAAAAAAAAACCATTTACCATATGATTTGTGTATTATTACAAGAAAAGGATTTAATGATATGTGGAATCCCTATTTTGCAAGGATTCTTTACTTCATAAGAAGATAAATTAGGAAGCAATTTTTATTTTGGAAGGACTACTTGTGCAACCACAATCTTTCTTCTCGAGGAAAGATTTCAGCAATTTTAGCAATATTAAAAGTTCTATTTTTGAAAAACAATAAGGGTCAATAGCTTGAGAATTTTGCTTTCAAGAAATACTTAATTTTCAAAGGTACCAAGTTGGTAGCTTGTAGATTGGATAAGAAGGAGTAATTTTGAACTTATTTTTTTTTTATAGTGTATGGTTTTATGCTAACAAACATAATTTTTAATATGATATTTGGATCATGCTAACAGTTTTCTATAAAATTCTAAAGGCTAATTTTTTTATAGGGCTAAAATTTCATAGCAATCAGATTTTAAAGAGGCTTTGCAATAAAGCCTAAGAAGATACTACGTGGGAATTGCATTACCTTTCTTGTTGGTTTAAAAATCTTTTTCTTATTTTATTAGAATTCTTTTATTGTTTTTCTAGCTTTTTTATGAATTTTTAAATAGTATGAATAGGGTTACATATTTCGTATTTGGTTTTTTTTTTTGAGACTTGGATTATTACTTTTCTGAAATTATCAAAAATTAGTTGTTTTTGTATTAGTATTATACTTCAACTTATTGATTTGTTATAATCAAAGAATTATAATTTTGGT
>Ga0325410_1004910_pt1 | contig 14890 bp, 5 predicted proteins | sample PopdelMetagenome_16_FD_206182 | JGI IMG/M metagenome (GOLD analysis project Ga0325410, IMG submission 206182) | Populus deltoides microbial communities from Bellville, Georgia, United States - Xylem-PdIQD-R3 | ecosystem: Host-associated > Plants > Phyllosphere > Stem > Wood/Secondary xylem... | reverse complement strand
AGTGGCAAAATCAAGGAAGTATTGATAGGCCTTATTGTCCCGCTCAAGAAAAGGCTTTGGCATGTCAGTAGCAAGAACTGGTAACAAGCCAGGAACATTAAGAAAGTGCTCTTTCATATCTTTGAAACTTTTGGTGGTGTTTTGGTGAAGGGTAGGGAGGTGAAGATATAAAGCAAGAAAGCAAGCACCTGAAGTGATAAAAAAGTAACTGGGAATGTGAAGTTCATTGGCCAATGCAAAAGAAGTCCATAATAAGACCATGAATTTTACACGTTTTGGATATGTTGATGAGTTCTTCATGAACACGAGGTTTGCTGAAGTGACGGACCTCCAAAGTGAGTACTTCAAGGTGGGTTGCAGTTGTGGAAACTGGGGTCACAATGGGGAGATGATGGAATTTGATGGAGGGAACACTGGCAGAAACAAAGTTTTGTATGGTAAGGCAAGCGGTTATTATTTATTTATTAAAAAATATACCAATAATTTACTTGGTGATAATATTAGATCAATCAAGGAAGCACAAGTAACACGACAATGGCAAATAATAATAATAATAATAATAGATTACAATGGTTGAAATAGGGTACGTAGAACATAAAAATCTAATGTCATGAAGAGAAAGCTTTATTACAATTTACTTATTTAAAAAATTTACAATATCTTAAATAAATTTAAAAACTAATTTAAACAAATTAGAAAATCCAATAAATTATATAAAAAAATAAAAATTATAAATAAACTAAAAAAAATAAAATTATCAATTTCATCAATACTTGATTTTCTAAACTAAATAGAAAAAAAAATAAAATTATAAAAGAAACAAATTATCCTAAATAAAATAAAATAATAATAATTATCAAAAAAAGTTTTTTTTAATAATAGTAATAATATGTAACAAAGAAATGTGCAAGCATAACAGTGTCGAACTCCATGCCATAAATGTTCAATGATGAAAGTTGTGTATGATTCTTCAGATTCTGTATCTTGACAGAAATTATATAAGAAGTTAGATATATTAACAATTATCATAACAAACTTATAAAGAATTTTTTTTATCAAATATAAAAATTTTTATAAATTAAAAATAAAATAAAGTTGAAAATCAACAAGTGAAAATATACAAGCATGAATATACAAGTAAACAAAAAAAACAAATTTCCTTGAACAAGCAAATACAACTAAAAAAAGACCAGAACAAAGGGATTAAACTCCCTTGAATAAAAGTAACATGTATCCTAAATAAAAATAACAAGTTAGCAGGCTAAACAAAACCAGCAACCAAACAATATTTTCATGTAATTTGTTTTTGTCGGATTTTGGTAAGGATACATATCTCTTGCTAAGTTAAAAGTAAATTATTCTTAAAAAAAATAGAAAGAAAAATTGACACAAACTATGGAAAAAAAAACATAAATGCCAATTGAGCTTAATGCTATGCTATGCTGGCTAAGTTGCTCCATTTGTCATGTCTCTTACCAATAATTTTTATATTAGAGACCCTTTTTACAATAAATAAAAGATTTTATCAGTAAAGAAAATTTATTATATGACTTGTCATGTAATTTTGAATTTTTTTTCTTACTATTATTAGAAAGGTTCTCAGAATATTTCCATATATATATATATATATATATATTGAAATCGATACATGAAAGACGTCACACACCTTAAATTTATATTGGGCTGGATCGTTTTTAATAATAATACATGAAAGACGTCACACACTTAACGACGATACATCGACCCAATTCATTTGTCTTTCCATGACTCAACAAGTTTAGACAAAGCCACCCGAGAAGAACCACCCTCGTTCAAGGCAGCCTTTGCTGCAATTTTCATGGCTATGGTTCGCTCCCTAATCAACTTACCTTCCTCCGACTCCATCAACCCTAGAACTCGCTCCTCCACCTCGGCCGAACTCACAAATCCGTTGTCAGATTCATTCATCGGCAATGCAAGTTTCATTTCCTCCACCAAGAAGATCCTATTGACCCTCTGCTCTGCGTATAGTGGCCAAGCCACCAATGGCACACCTGCGCAAACTGCTTCCAGCACCGAGTTCCATCCACAATGACTTACGAACCCGCCTACCGATGGATGGTTCAGCACTGCTACTTGCGGAGCCCACGACTTCAGCACGAGTCCCCTCTCCTTGGTTCGATCCAAGAAACCTTCAGGGAGCAATGAGTCTAAATCAATGTTTGGATGTGCCGATAGTGCCACGCTTTTTTTATCAGAAGGTGGATTCCGAACCACCCACAAGAACCTGTGGCCACTTCTCTCCAACCCGAAAGCTATTTCTCTTAACTGTTCCTTGGAGAACAGCCCCAAACTACCAAAACATAGAAAAACAACACTTCCAACTGGTTGCGAGTCCAGCCATGTTAGACACTCCAGCGTAGTACCATTGCGAGTGCCTGCATCATCTTTAGGACCTTCAGTGGCTATCAATGGTCCGATACAGTAAATTGGCGGTGTGCGATTATTGGGTACACATAATCCCTCGGATGTTGTTTTCACAGCTCTGGCTTCAAGTGATGCAAAAGTGTTTACAAAAATACCTGCCGATTCGGGAAAGCTGCTTGAGGAATCTAAAAAGTATTTATAGGCCTTATTGTCGCGATGAAGTACCGGTATTGGCATGTCAGACGATGGAATTGGTGGAACACCGGGAATATGGAGAAGGGACTTTAGATCTTTAAGACTTTTTGTGGTGGTGTTATGAATGGTTGGGAAATAAAGGAAAATAGCGAGAACACCAGCACCAGAAGTGAAGAAGTGGTAGCCAGGGATATTGAGTTCCTTGGCAACAGAGAGAGCAGCACAGCAAAAGAAGTCCACGACAAGGCCATGAATGGTGTGGTTTTTGGAAATGGACAGTAGTTGTTCACGAACGTGAGGATTGCTGAGGCGAAGGACCTCAAAAGTGAGTTCTTCATGATGGGTGGTTTTTGTAGAAGGGAGGGTTACAGTAGGAAGATGGTGGAATTTGATCGAGGGAATGGTGGCAGCAACGTCGGCAATGTAAGGGGCAGTGGAGCCAGAATCATAGGGCACAGAAGTGATGAGTATGTGAATAGAAAGGGAAGGTTTTTGGGTCAATAAGAGTTTCCCTAGCTCCACCATAGATATCAAATGGCCAATAGGTGGTGATGGGAACAGAACTATGGCCTCCTCCATGGCTGCTCGTACCCTTTCCTATACCTCTGTGTACTTGGAGTGACAGAAAGAGAGAGAGCAAGCAATCTGTGTGGAGCAGTTTCAAAAAGAAAGGAATAAGGTCACAAACAGCATCTGAGCATGAAATAGGGTCAGATGACCCTATTTATCCTTCTCAAATTCGGTCAAGAGTAGATCACGTACTCTGCCAGCACAATAAAATCGTATCAACCTACCAGTCAAACGTAAAATTCTTATAGCAGGACAAAATCCAGGACAGTGAAAATAATAATTTAAGCAAAATATTGTAGTCAGTACTGACGTCAGAATCCATGTCTTTTAGACTTTTAGTAAGCCAGGATACATCATCTAAATTTTCAAGGCGAAAGAAGACAATTGCATTTATCTTTCCTTGACACGTTCATAGGTGGTCTGCATTACACGCGGACTACCGCTTCATAAGTGTTCTCGGAAAAAATCGAGACCGACTCATTAATTTAATTGGATTTAATAAGTTAGAATAATTTTGATAATATAAATAAAAAATATAATGATAATTCATAAATTGATAAAAAAAAATAACCAAAAAAGATAAAGAAAACCGATTCGAGACCATCCATGTGGTGATGGGGTACAGAACTACTGCCTCCTCCATTGCTCTCCCTCTTGAGAGATACAACAAAAACAAGCACTATATAAGTAGAGGATGGAGTGTGGGAGAGAATTAAGCAGGCTACAAAGTTCTGTAAGGTAAGGCAACAGCGTTTATTATTTATTTATTTTTAAAGAAATATACCAATAATTTACTTGATGATAACACAAGTAACACGAAAATAGCAAATAATAATAATAATAATAGATTACAATGGTTGAAATAGGTAGAACATAACAATCTTAGGTCATGAAGTGAAAACTTTATTATAATTTATTTAAAAAAAAATTTACAATATCTTAAATAAATTTAAAAACCAACTTAAACAAACTAAAAAATTCAAAAAAATAAAATTAAATAAACTAAGAAAAATAAAATTATCAATTTTTTCAATACTTGATTTTTTTAAACTAAATAAAAGAAACAAATTATAAAAAAAACTAATTATCCTTAATTAAGTAATAATAATAATAATTATTAAAAAACTTTTTTTCTTATAATCCTTCAATATCACTAGGCTTTGTACAAAAATCAAGCCTTCCTCTCTTTCTCATCTCAACTGTCCAGCCATTGATGTGCTAGGTAAGAAAGAGACGAGCAAGCAAAGCATTGTCGTACTCTCCATGCCATAAATGTTCAAGAGAATACATTGTTGTGATAGGAATTATTTTTTAAAATAGTTTTTATTTAAAAATATATTAAAATTATTTTTATTTATTTTTAAGGTGATAATATAATATTTCTAATCGTAAAATAGAGAAAAAATTTCCATCGGTGATAGTGTCATATGCAGTAAATATTTTCCAACTCTCTGAAATATACTAACGGATTTAGTCCGTCGATAACTCCGTTTGTGATAATAAAAAAATAATTTTTTAAAAAATAAAATTGTAAAAATAAACTTGAATAATATAAAATACAAATATTCATTATAATTTTATATGTTCAAATAAAAATTAAACTAGAACAATAACGGCACTGGAGGAGAAGGAGGAGAAGGAGGAGGAGGCTGGTTGTTCCCGGAACTATACGATAAAAAAGAAAGCGCTCACGTACCACTCATCTGTGATCTCATGTCCATAACCATTTGGCGAAGTTGTTCATAATCCGCCGAGAGTTGCTCATATTTTTTAGTGAGATGAGTCATATGTTGTTGCAAGACCATGAACTCCTGAGATTGGGTGCTGGATACTGATTATCAGCTCCCAATGATTGAACATTACGGGTCGTTCGCAAGTTCTCCGCTGTAGTGTTGAAGAGTCCGTACAACTAATTTCTATCGGGTCCACCAGACGATCCTACCTCTATCCATAAATCCGGATTGAAATCCAGGTGGGTCGAAAGATCGTCCCCGTATCTCTCCCTCAACCGGCTGTTACATGTCTCCTGAAAATAAAAAAGGAAATCATCAAATTCAATTAAAGAAAATAATAACTTGCAAAAGAAAAATGGTTCAACGAACATACTATAAAGTGTTGAGTGCGGTTGTCAACGAACTGTTGCACTTCTTTTTTGTGGTCTTCACTCAGCACGTGTCTCCACAAAAAGCTCTATTGGGCTTTGCTCACGTCCAAGAGCCATAGTCTGTAAGAAAAAAAATATTGTAAATTAAATATACTTATAAATAACAACAAATTAATTAAAGATAGATGTCATTAAAATTAATCTTACCAACCACTTCGCATGTGCAATGAACGGAACGGAGCCACGGGTGTGCGTGGTAATCGAACCGTGAATTTGCCGGTTCTAGTTCTCGGCACCAGACTGTGAGCGTCGCATGAACCGCTCGGACGTCACGTGCTGAATATATTGCGCCCATATATCCTCCGGGATGTATGGCGGCCTGGAATCCTTCCAAACCATCACATCATTTCAGCCTCGTAGAGCGTCATCTCTGGCATATTTTTTAGTTTTTTTTTGCACCTCATACCAAAAGTCACGCAACCTACATGATACAAATGTATTTTATATGAGTTAATGACAAATGAGATTTTAATATATAAAAGGTTTTTAAAAAATATCATATTGTTTTCGATATTACCTAGTTGCAGCGTGATTCTCCCAAACCCTCCTTGCAACATTATCATTTGCGCTATCCCACTCAATTGTATTCTGTGTATAAAAAATTTATAAAATATAAATCAATAATTTCAATATAACATAAAAATAGTTAAAATTTTAAGTTAACAATAACCTCAAATCTTCTGAACCATGCATCGATATAAAGTTTCCAATCAAGATGTCTGGAAACCTGACTCCATTGAAATAATGGAAATTTCATCAATGATTTAAACGCCAATGTTATTACTTGGGTGTCCGCAATGTTTGTGAACCTGAAAATTCAATAAAATTAATGAAATATTAGTTGTTCACAAATTGTTAAACACAAACCAACTCAAATCAAAACAAACTTATATTGAAAGGTTATCCTTCCAATGTGTCTTGTACTTGCAGGAGAATTGACCGCGTTGTGAAGGGACACCACCTCCTGGAAGAGACAATATCGTGAGTCAATGCAGGTGCCTCTTCTTGGTCGGCACCTAATGACACGTCATCATCGCTATTAGAAGAATTAGTTGTGATCATGTGCTCACGACATGCAGTTGATTTTGTTCTACGCATTTATACAAATTTGATGTATAATTACATAATCAAATTTGATTTTTTTTAAAAAAAAATTCGGCAGCACCTCCCCTATACCGGAGACTACCCAAAATGTTCAAACTTGCAAATATTCAAAATATATGCCACAAACCAGTTGATTTTTTTTTTCTACCAGAAATTTTGGATTATTCAATTTCATCTCATTTTCAACATGATAATATTATGTTTCTAATCATAAAATAGAGAAAAAAATCCTAGATATAAGCTAATATCTATACAAATTTAACAATAAAATAGAGGGGGAAAAATAAAATTTATTCATATATATTCAATTAACATTTATACTATGAATTTAACAATAATAATTAAAATGCAACAGAACAATCAAACATTTAAGCAATATATACAATAAAATTGAGATACAACAATAAAATTTAATCTTATATATTCAATTAACATTTATACTGCAAATTTAATAATAACAATTAAAACTCAACAAAACAATCAATAAAAACAATAAAATAGGGAACAAATTAAAACAAAAACAACTATAGGCTTTAGGAATGAAAAATGCTTACCTTAATGGTGTGTTTACTTTTAGACTTTATCTACGTACAATACAAAAAAACAAAAAAAAATTAATAATTAAATGAAGAAAAGACAAAAAATAAGAAGTCATTAAGTAAATTGAATCACAATACATACCTTTTAAATTGAAAATGAAGCTAGAATTAGATATTGGAGAGAGTTTGAGTAGAGATAGAGAGAATTGTGAAATTTGCAAACAAGAGGAAAAAATGAACTGAAGGCGTTGTCGTTGGGTTTTATACTATCTTTTTATCGACGGAATCACCGAAGGAATATTAAATAATATTATTTTTAATAAATATTTCGGTGATTTCCTCGGTAAATTCATCTTAAATTTTCATTTTGCACTAAATTTTCAAAAAAAACCTCCAGAATTTTCATAGTACGTCGGTAATTCCTTCGCTAATTTAAAATAGTATACATGGTCATAGATGCATTAATTACAAGCGCCTTAGATTTCACGGTTTGTTAGTAGTCCATCAAAAATTCCATTGGTAACATGCAACTTCCTCAGAGGACGTTAATTGATATCACCAACATAGGATGTGAACAACTCCTTTCGCCTCTGGAATACACCGACGGACACAAACTGTTGGTGTTTTCATCGATGATGTGGGATGTGAACAGTTTCCTTCACCTCTGGAATACACCGACGAACACAGTTCGTCGATGTTTCCATCAGTGATGTAACAATCTCAAAATTATATCATCAAGGTCATAACTATTACATCAAAATCACCCTTCAGAACCAAAAATATTCAGGATTTGTTTTACAAATCTAATTTCCTACAGAAAATTCGGTAGAGTTTCCTTTGTTTTTAATGATACTAAGTTATCGACTAGACTTCATTCAATCACACTACTCAATCTTCCACTTCGATCCAACCATCCTAGATCATATCTCATCTCATCATTCAATATCTCACATAGCAATACTTCATTATGCTTTCTCAACCTTACATCATCAATAAATAAATCATAGCAATTATATTCTCTTATAATAAAACATTAACTAAGTTAATACAAGTATAAATTCAAAAGATTCATATTGAACTAAATATTACTTTAACAAGCATCCATCATTTAAACATGCATAACTATGATTACTAAACTTCATTTCGAATAGCTTACTAATGTTAGTTTCTTACTTATACTTTCTAAATGTGTAAGTACAAAAGGCAAAATATATTACATCCCAGAAGAAAAAGGTCTAAACACAAAAGCCTATATCTAACGTTCGGCTTCACCTCATGAAATACCTGTATACATAATATTAATAAGAAATAAGTAAAATAACACATTAACAATGGTAAAATTATTATATTCACAATTCCTCAAAATATATACAATTGTCTTTCATCATTAACTTATTACATTCCAACATCAATAGCCCATTCATACTTTTATCAATCCTATACTTATAGGACTTCGACAACCAACACTCATTGCTTAATTTTAAATTTGGAAATTCACAAAATTTACCTCAAATCCGGCTAACCTTCCTCTGTAGCCAACAACTATCCGGTAATTCCATATGAATTATTCCACATTCGGCTAATCTCTTTTAATAGCCAATAATTCCAGTAATTCCATACGAATTACTCAACATTCAGCTATTGTTTTTTATAGCCAAATAAATTCTGGCAATTCCATACGAATTACTCAACATCCGGCTAATCTCTTTAATAACTAATCAATCCAGTAATTTCATACAAATTACCCAACATCCGGTTATTCTCTTTAATAGCCAATCAATTCGGTAATTCCATACGGATTACCCAACATCCAGTTACTCTCTTTAATAGCCAATCAAATAAGTAATTCCATAGGAATTACTTAACATTCAGCTATTCTCTTTAATAGTCAATCAATCTGGTAATTCCATACGAATTACCAAACATCTCAATTATAATACATACAAGTTTTTTCTTCTTCTTTTTCATATCAATATGTTATAAAAACAACTCATAACTAATAATGAAACTTTAAATTTTAAATGAAATTGATGAATCACCTACCGTCTGCTTGTGATGACCTAACTCCTCCTACCTAATGCCCTGCTCCCGAAATAACTGCTGAATCAATCAAGGTGCACAACATTATTAATCCATTAATATTTATCCTACGTGCCAAAATTTAAAGCACATAATATCTTCTATTTAATTTGGTTTTGCACCAAAAATTTCCATTCATTTGTCACATCATTCTCAACATAAAGTTTAATCAATTTTCTTCTTTTAACTCACTTAAAGAATTCTTCTATGAACTATTCTTACCATTTATTTATTCATTCTTTTCACATTCTTATGATGTTTCTTCACTTGTTCATACTTTGAATACTTCAAATAAGATGAGGAACATCATTTTTTAAACATAAAACAATAAAAACCTCATCTCTCTATTTCCCCATCCTTAGTTACAAGTTCATTCTTCAAAATTATCCAATTTCTCTCTTATTTACTACTTAAATTCACTATTTCTATACTATTCCACTTGCATGTCATCATGCTTACTACTTTTCTAAAAATCCCCAAATTCTCATAAGAACCCTAATTTAAAGAGTCAAGAGTATAAGAAATTAAATCAAATTTAATTGTCACTGTTTGATAACTTACTCAAATAAACTCAAAAACACTTCATTCAAGTAAGAATCTTAACTTTTCATGCTTACCAATCTAAGTTCTACCAACTTCTCTTCTCCTCTTAGTGTGGTCGGCCCTCCACTCCCTTCTTCTATCTTTCTTCACTTGATTCTTCCTTAATTTAATGTTTTAAGTCTTTCAATCTTACAAGTTTCAAAGCTCTCTCTCACTTTTTCTTGTTTTTCTCTTTATTTCTAATGATTTTCTCTTGGTTTTCACTCTTTCTTTCTTTCTATCCTATGGCCGGCCACTTCCCCTTGTATTAGCTTATAAATTGTAACAATTTAATTAATTCCATTCATGTCCCTCAATAGTAAATTTTCATATTTTTGGCATAAAATTCCTGAGTACCGATACAGGTTAGACCATCTTTTTACCCAAGTTATTTTGATTTTCATTAATTTACATCCCAATAGATTTATTTCATCATAATCCATTTCCATCCGGTATTTATTTGTTTTTTTTTATTTTTTATTTTTCAGCTATTTTTGAAAATTTATTTTATTATTATTTTTTCCATTCATTTCTTTCCATTAAAGTAACCATTCAAAAATGTGCGATTCTGGGTTCTTTTAATTGCATTATATTGTCAACATCAAGGTCATTATCCTAACTGTACCATCATAACAGATAACTAAATGGCATCTCTCTCTTTCAACTTCTCTGCCAAGTGGACCTGCAGCATATGATTGTATACATGTGAATATGTACACCTTTAAATTAATCATTTCAAACATTGCAGAAGTTACATGGAGATGGAGAAGAGATTCAAGGTCCACGTGTACTCAGAAGGAGAGCTACCAATTGTCCACGACGGGCCATGCAAAGACATATACACAATAGAGGGGAGGTTCATACACGAGATGGAGCATGGAGGCAAGATGTTTAAAACAAGGGATCCTCAAGTACTTTTCGAGTAGAAATATATTAAAATAATTTTTTTTTTATTTTTTAAAAATTATTTTTAATATTAACATATTAAAATAATCTAAAAACATATAAAAAATTATTTTACACAAAAATAAATTTAAAATCTAAAAAAACACTGCTTATATCGCATTTTCAAACACACCATTAACATCAGAGCAAGAAATAGGGCCAAGATACATGTTGTTCCCCTAAAGTTTTCAATGATTTGTTTATATACCTACTACATAATCGTTCTCAAAGTGGCCAGATACATGTTGTTCCCCTAAAGTTTTCAATGATTTGTTTATATACCTACTACATAATCGTTCTCAAAGTCTTTTATCTTGGTTTCTCGTACTCCGCCAAAACAATAAAATCGTAGCAATCTACCATTCAAACCTTAAATTCTTAAAGCTGGACAAAAATCAGGACAAGTGAATATAATAATGTAAGCAAAATATAGTACTCAGCACGGACATCAGAATCCATGTCTGTTTGGCGCCATGCAAGATACGTCTTCTAAATTTTCATGGCAATGGAAGCCGATTGCATTTATCTTTCCTTGACATGTAGCTACTAGCTAGCATGACCATCAGACGAGAAGGGCAGGACCACGAAATTTCAGACTTCAGTCTCATCATGAAAACCAACATTTGTTTCTATCATTAGCAATACTTTTTTTGTTTTGTTATTTTTAGTGAAAAAGTCCAAGATTTCGATATCATTTGTTCGCCTTTTTTTGGAAAGTGATTGCTGTAGAAAATGAATTTTTGAAAAGTTAAATAATTTTTTTTTATGTTTAATAATATCAAGAAAAATAAATTAAAAAATATATTTTATTATTTGGCTATGCCTTGTAAAATGATTTGAAAAATAATTTATTAATAATTTTAATTTTTTTAAAAGTTTATTAAGAATAAAGATCAATTCTGATAGATGAAAAGGTTGAAGGATGATGAAATTAAATAAAAAATATCTTAATTTCATAAATTATTTCAAATAAAATAAATAAATAAAATTAAAAACAAATTTAATAGATAAAAAAGTTGAAAGATGATAAAATTGATAAAAAAATTAATTTCATAAATATTTCAAATAAAATAAATATCAATTTATAACAAGAATAAAGACCAAATTTGATAAATAAAAAAAATTAAAAAAATAAGACAAAAACAAATAACAATTAAAAGAATGAAGATCAAAGTTAATAGAAAAATAAAAAAAATCAAATTTTAAGGGATGGAATTAAAATAAAAAATAAAGAATAATTCAAAACAAATTATATAGAAATAAAAAAATTGAGGATTAAATTTAATATAATTAACAAATAATAAAATATTTTTTAATTTTTCACAACTTCTATAAATGTATTTCACCTAAAATAAATAAAAATATTTATCATAAACTAAGTTAAATATTTTTTTAACTGAAAAGTATTTTTTATTAATCAACTTTTAGATAAACAAACATAAAAATATTTAAAAATAATTTTGTGAAACAAACAAATCCTTCAGCTCCTTAAGATTTGTTTGGATTTAGTGATAGTCAACCCCATCAGAAGTTTTATCTAAAACACAACAAAGCAGCTTTCACTCAAACATATCATTAATTCTCACATTTATATGATCAAGAACACCCCTGCTACCCCAAGGTTTTAAAAATTGATTTTGATACAAAAATCAATTCCTTAATAATGAAAAAAACAACATTCTAACTGTAAGTTCATCAATTAAAATGAAAGTAGGCAGTGCTGACTTTTTTCAAAACTATATTGAATTTTTGGTCTTGGAATGCATTGTAATATTGAAACCGACACTTATTTTTTTTTCTTATAAATTAAGAATGATCTATATATTAAGCACTTGTTATAATCATTAATTAAGAACATGGCTTACTAGAAAAAATACAAATAGTTTGTAAAGTCAAGAAACTTACAAACAAAACAAAGGACTATATTCGCTACTTGTTCTTCTCTCAATGAACATGTAATAAAAAACATGAAAAATAAAACTGAATAAAAGCTATAGCAAGGTTACTAAATCAATATCTCTAAAAACTCCTTGTTTAGCCAGACTATTCGCTACTTGATTCTTCTCTCAATGAACATGTTGAAAGTCCACAATAGGTAGTCTATTGCATGTATTGAAAATAACATTAAACAAACCTTGCAAGAGCCAAGGCCCTATATCATTATTTTCTTTTATCCAAGAAATAACATTATAAGAATCTAACTTCACAATTAATTGATGAGAAAAAAAATTATATTAATCAATACTCAAAACCGACGCTTATTTTGTAATATCCATGTTATGGAACATCAGACCCAAACCCAAATCTAACCCAAACTCAAGAACCCAACCTAACCTATGTATGTAAAGTGAATTTTTTTTCTACAGTAGGGTTTGAAACGATTTAAAAGATTCTTTTGGTCATGAGCGATGTTCACGATAAAGTGACGATGCGTCTCTAGAGGTCTTCTTTTTCTTCTCCTTACATATATGGTATCTTTGGTTTTTTTTTAGTTAATAGTTGCCATAATTTTTTTTTAACAATTTACATTTGATCATTTCCTATAATTAAAATCAGATTATTAAATTACCCGATCTTATTAGATACAATCAAGTTAATTGCTCGAGTTTTGAGTTTTTCTTACTTCTTTAAAAACATTATCATTGCTTGAGCATCCCCTTTTAAGGTTAAAAAATTAAATCAATTCACGATGTAATTTGGATCATTGATCTAGTTGTTATTATTTATCGAGCTATTGTATATTTAAAATAGTTGGCAGACCTAATTTGATATCTAATTAAAAAAAAATAGACGAGTTATTGAATTGGACTAACTTGTAGGTCCTCGGTAAATCTAAATCTATTATTTTTGTTAAATTAATATTATTTTAATTTTCTTCTTTTAAATTTTTGGTATTAGAATCGACTAGATCTGAATTAATTTTTTTTTATCAACTATATCACATATCAAGTGTTCGGGGTGAGTTAAACTTGACTAAGTCAATGTTAAAACCTATTTAACTTCGAATCCAGTTCAAGTCAGGTTTTAAATCATAAATTTCTTAGGTCAATTTGTCAAGTTAAACCAAATTCAACAATCATGCATTTAAATAAATTAAGTTTTTTTTTCCAATAAATATATTTTTGACAAGTTTATACATATATATATATATATATATATATATATATATATATAACTATGTCCAACTATATTTAAATAAATTTACTTTCCAACTATGTACAGTTTTGGAAACCAACTAATCCAGACAAAATTAATTTAAAAACCATGCATTTAAATAAATTAAACTTTTCTTGCAATAATAAATATATTCTCTAACAAGCTTTTATATATTGAAAATAAGTTTTTCCCCCTCTCAATCAATTGATTGTGTTAAACATATTGTTCATGCCGAAACCATTACACTAATACAAAAATAGTTTTTAACATCTAAGATTCAAATCCTAACTAAAACATATAAAACAAATTTACGTACCAAAGAAGTACTCAAGTTCTTCAAAATTGATTAGAGAAAATGGAAAAAAAATAAAATTGTTCGGGATCATGATTGAGTTTGCCAAAGACAAAGTATTTTAGTAGATAGATGGATTAAAAACTTCATAGAAGACTAGACTATTAAAAAAATTCAAATCAAATCCACCTCTAGTAACTATTAATTTATTATCAAACATCACTGATACATCTCCAAAGGTTACAATACAGATAACAGTAAGATTACATAATAATTATAATCCACCCATTGGGAATAATAATCTTATGCCGCTGCTGCTGCTGCAATTTTTTCCTTGTTTTATTTACCAAGTAAATATGACCCAATAACAAACTAAACACTTACAGTAAACACAGGCCAGCAGACTTAACTCACATTTCCTGCTTAGTTCCATGACTCAACAAGCTTGGACAGTGCCACTTGAGAAGAGCCACCTTCAATCATTGCAGCCTTGGCTGCATTTTTCATAGCCATCGCTCTCTCCCTAATCAATTTACCTTCATCAGACTCCATCAATCCTCTAAGATTCTTCTCCACCTCATCAGCACTTACAAATCCATCTTCAGACTCGTTCATTGACAAAGCAAGCTTCATTTCCTCCACTAGCACTGCCCTATTCAGCGTTTGCTCTGCATACAATGGCCAAGCCACCAATGGCACACCAGCACACACTGCTTCAAGTGTAGAATTCCACCCGCAGTGAGTCACAAATCCACCTACTGAACTGTGGTTCAAGATTTCCACTTGTGGAGCCCATAATTTCACCACTAGTCCCCTCTCTTTAGTTCGTTCCAAGAATCCATCAGGAAGCAAAGAATC
>Ga0325410_1004909_pt1 | contig 14892 bp, 13 predicted proteins | sample PopdelMetagenome_16_FD_206182 | JGI IMG/M metagenome (GOLD analysis project Ga0325410, IMG submission 206182) | Populus deltoides microbial communities from Bellville, Georgia, United States - Xylem-PdIQD-R3 | ecosystem: Host-associated > Plants > Phyllosphere > Stem > Wood/Secondary xylem... | reverse complement strand
AAAGAGTTTGTTCTGTGAGACGGAAAAAACTTCTTTAAAAATTGTTGTTGCATTTCATCCCAAGCACGAATGGATCCTGACCTAATATTTTGTAGCCATGTTTTAGCTTTATCTTTTAATGAAAAAGGAAAAAGCTTTAATCTGATGGTGTTCATGCTACAATTTAAGTCATTATAGGTGTTACAAACTTCTTCAAATTCTCTTAAATGCAAATATGGATTTTCTAATTCTAAGCCATGAAAAGTGGGTAAAAGTTGAATAATACCTGGCTTAAAATTAAAATGAGAAGCATCAGGAGGAAAAACTATACATGATGGTGCACTTGTTCTTGTTGGATTCATGTGATCTCTAAGTGTTCTCACATGATTATTCTCATTATTCTCATTATGAATTGACTGGTTATCTTCTTCGGCCATGTTTTCTAAAGAAAATGAGGATTTCCTAGAAAGTCTACCACTTAATGTACGTGTCCAAACTCTCATGCAAGTGCAAAAGAAAAGAAAAAGAAAAAGAAAAGGAACAAAATTAGAAAAACAAATAAAAGTAAAAAACAAAAGAAAATAAAAGAAATATAAAATTTATACAATACTTACCTCCCCGGCAACGGCGTCAAAAACTTGACACGACCAAAAGATTGATGTCTTCTCTCAAGTGCAGGAGTGTCGAAGTAATAAATAACCCGGCAAGACCGGGGTCGAACCACAGAGAGGTTAATTGTATAAATTATAAATAACAATGCAACAACAACAACAACAACAACAACAACAACAACAACAACAACAATAATAATAATAATACTCAGTACGTGGCGTTGTTATACCTGAGAATGATCTAAAAGATCGGGTCACAGGTTTCCAGCCTATATACTGATTTTATGAAAAGATCAAAAAGATATATTATATAATATAAATAGATTTCTGATGTGAATGAACAAGGCAAGACCAACAATGTCAGGATCCTTGATCAAACACAAAACATACTTAACCGTACATAACATATAACAAGAATAGTAATAGTAATAGTAATAGTAATAGTAATAAAATATTAATAGTAGTAGTAGTAGTAGTAATAGTAGTAATAATAATAATAATAATAAAAAGAAGAAGAGGAAGAAATTAATGAGAACTTTGAGATGGAAGATTAATATAAGGATTAAACAATGATAAAAACAAATGTCAAGGTTAGAGGATTCACTAATGGTATTTCAAATAAATATAATATAAACTCTTTTTATTACTCAACTAGAAACCACGCACAAAGGAGGTTCTAATCGGATGATTTATCATTAATGGCTCATTATAAAGTATTAAAATGATCATATTATATCATCAGGCATTCATGTTGCTAGCTTATGTTAACAACAAATCAAGTTCCTATCATAACAATGATGTCAGCCGAAAACTATGAAGGATCAAGCATTCGATATACCAAGTGTTATACAACATAAATCTAGATTAACCATTTAACAAGCAAGGTATTAAGAATTAGTAAGATAAAAATACAAGACATGCTAATAACAATTTATCTTGGATATAAACATTAAAATCCATGTTGAGTTTATATTATACCTATTCTAATACCATTAGCAAAACCTTTTCACCTTGACATAATTAACTTAGCTAAACATAATGAAGAAGAAAAACATAAATAAACAAGATGAGAACATGATTATGATATAAGTTAACTAAGTATATGAAAGGAAATGAAAAGGCATAAACAAGAGATTAATATAACATGAAAGAAAACTTGAACATTACAAAGATATAAAGAGAGAAAGCAAGAACATGATTTTGATCTGAAAAATAATATGACTAAATACATGGCAAATGCCTCCTTTTATAGGCTAAGATTCAGAACTATTGATTGGTGGACTAAGAAAATAGTTGGTGGCCAACCATTGATTTGGTGGCTGGTTTTTGAAATTGTTGGCAGATTTTTTATATTGTTTGCTAGCCAAAACGTCATTGCTAACATCAGAATTTGAGCCCTTTGTCCATAAAAGCTGTGGGCAATTGTCTCAGCTTTCCAACAAAAAAAACCAGAGCTCATTTGGACTTCTAAAACTCAAGATATGAGCTGAAAACCGAACAGTGTTTGAGCTGTAAGACAGGTTCTGACCTCTCCGTTGTTTCTAAGATTTGAACTTGAAAACGGCAGAATTGAGTCTTGGACCCTTCATGAAAGTTTTAAGTCTATGTCGTATCTTTCCATCCATATAAAGTGGACCTAAATCTGAGTTCTACAACTCCAGTTATGAGCAAATAACCGAATGGTGTTCCAGTTTGGAATTGAACCAGCATCTCTTCTCTTAGCCTAGTCCTCTTTTTGTCTCTTCACTTTCAATTGTTAATCACATCAATCAATTCTTTGAATTGTGAGATATACCTGCATTCAAAACAAGCATTTACCATAAATTATATTATTAGACTTGTTATTATAAAACATGCTTTAGTTAGGGAATTTAGCGATACTTTAGTGCAATACGATGATATAAAGCCTTAATGAGAATGCACTTTTAAGTACTAATCAGTTAATAACATAGATTCTTAATTTGATAGTTAGCTGGTCGTATTGGTTTCCCTAACGAATCTAGTGAGGTCTCAGTTTTCTGTTCGGTGGCTAGCCTGTAGCCATTTGTTGTTTTATGTTTCTGTTCTTATTATAAATCTGGGGTATACCCCTTATAATCTTTTTATCTTATTCTTTTAATACATACGTCAACTTACCCAAAAAAAAATATGGGAACTAAATTCTGATTTTCGATAACTTGTCATCCTCCAACAAATAGACAAAATAATGACCTATAAACTGATGTTTGTTGTTTGTTTGGTATCAAAATACTAAATCTTAAATTTAAGGTCATTTCGATATCGTTTGGTTTGAGTTTGAATTCTAGTAGGTAAAAATTGGGTAATAAGACAAATTTACGTCATGTTCCAAAACGAGATCCTTACTATTTGTTTTCATTGAAATATTTTTTATTTCTATTATAATTGGGTTATTTAGGAGTTAAGTAATTTTTCTTCCTAATTTTCACTTCTGTTTTATTTTGTGTCTTCTTTCATCCACAATTCATACGAATTTGCATTGCTTCTCACGAAATCATAATCGTAGTTTTCTTTTGTCTTGTTTTTAGTATATTTATTGATTCTTGAGTCTGAAAATTATAATTGGATTATATTGCGAAGTTAGTTGTTCTTCAATAAATTGTTTGAGTTCTTTAGAGAAGCAAGAAAGTGAGAATATCTCACCACTCACACACAAAGTTGTGGCAAAAGATGTTTATTAATATGAAAATTTCATAGCTTTCCACACATCTGGTTATGACTTTATTTATACTGACTCTAGATTGAAATAATCCCTAATGGATCCCCTTTTATATGGACTTATATGAAGCCCACTTACAATTGACCTAAGTAAGTCATAACAACCCAAAGACTAAGAAGAAAATAATAATAATAATAATCTGAAAATTATTATCCTAAATATATTAGAATCAGATTTGTTACCCCTAAAAAGTACTAAATAGACTAGGAATTTTGATCTGAATGTGAAATTAATTCTAAAGTCTTCTTGCCTTATTGGGCTTGGTTTCCTTGTTTTGCATGAACAATTAATAAAGAAAACTCTCTTTTATACTTGCCAATTTAGTTTCCTTTCTAGACTAGGAGAATCATTAATTAAACCAATGGGTGTTTGGCATGATTAAGCTTGGTATTGGGCAAATCCGCATCATCCCCTTTATCTTCAAAAGAATTTAACCTCGAATCATCACCTACATCAAACAAAGAAAGATCAAAAACATTAAAGGTAGCACTAACACTATACTCACCTGACAAATCAACTTTATATGCATTATCATTGATCCGCTCAAGGATCTGAAATGGCCCATCTCCTCGTGGGTGTAGCTTCAATTTCCTTTGCGCCATAAATCTCTCCTTGTGCATATGCACCCAAACCCATTTGTTGGGCTAGAAGACAACATGTTTGTGCTCCTTATTGGCTTTAGTTGCATACACATGATTTCTCTTTTCAATATGTTGCCACACACTCTCATGGAGTGTCTTCACCACATGTGCTTTAGGATTACCATCCAAACTAACCTTTCATCAATAGGCATATGAATCAAATCCATGAGAGTTGAAGGGTTAAATCCATACACAATCTTAAATGGTGAAAATTCAGTAATAGAATGCATGGTACAATTATATGCAAACTCTATAAATGGCAAACAATCTTCCCATTTCTTTAAGTTCTTTTAATTGGCAACTCATAGAAGTTGTGTTAAGGTTTTATTAACTACTTCAGTTTATCCATCTATTTAGGGGTGATAAGTAGTTGAAAACAACAATTTAGTACCCAATTTCTCCCCTAACACCTTTCAAAAATAGTTTAGGAACTTATCATCTCTATTAGAAACAATGATTTAAGGAACCCCATGAAGTCGTAATATCTCCCTAAAGAACAAATTATCAATGTTAGTTTCATCATCGGTTTTATGACATGGAATGAAGTGTGCCATCTTTGAAAACCTATCAACAACTACAAAGATTGAATTCCTACCTCGTTTTGACCGAGGCATACCTAAGATGAAGAAATCCATTGAAATGTCTAGCCATAGTTCCTTAGGTACTGGCAAAAGGGTATACACGCTATATGACTGAGTTTTAAACTTTGCTTTCCTACAAGTTATACATTTGTCACATATGCGTTGCATATCGTTTTTTATTTTAAGCCAATAAAAATGGTCATATCATTATGGTTAATAGCGTAAAACTGGATAATAGAAACTTTTACACCAAAATCTAAATTTGACCTTACTTAGATCGTATCATTCCCTCTCTATTTAAGATGGTTCGTCCTTGAATCACCAACAGGTTTTATGGACAATTCCTTAGCCTCTGGTTTCAGCCATTGAAGTTCTTTTCTTGCACGTAATTGCTCTTCCTCTTTCATTTGTTATCCCTTTGGCGCTGAATTAAAGTTCTCCATTCTTCACGTTCTTTATTTGTTTCTTTATAAACCTTTACAAGTCGTTCAACCTCGCGCTCTTCATCATAAAAGCATTGTGATCATAAATATTTAAAACTCATAACCTCTGTTTCTCTTCCTTATTCAAATTGAATCTCCTCTGATCAGCGCACCCTAGCCTTTCGGCTCTACGCCACTATTTGCTTTCGATTCAGCCTCAACCTTCCTCACGTCTTGGATGCTTGTGCCAGCCTCACTACCATGTCTCTCCATCCTATCAAGTCTGTCACACACGTTCCCCATCATAAAATTCATCATCTCCATCATTTGTGCCATGGCTTGCATTTGGAACTTAAGGTCTCTCTCTCAGGAAGGGGTGGTGTGTTCTTTTAATCTGACATGATATTACTTGTAAAAATTGGTTAATGGTAAAAAAATATCCTCATATCGCTCATGTTTTGCTCAAACACTCTTAATATCCTCACACCTCTTTTCTCTCCTTCTTGCGGTTCTTGCGGAACTGAAACCAACACCAAATAGAACCAACTTAGCAGTGCAATCCAAATATGTATATTTGACTCAAGAAGCAATAAAAACCAGAAAAGAAGCAAAACAAAACCGCGATGATAGTCTCGCAAGTAGCAAGCGAATCTATCCAAAATATGAACGAAACTTTTTTTTCTTTCTTGGACTGAGGATAGAATAATTGTGGAGAGGAGAGAGAGAGAGAGAGAGAGAGAGAGAGAGAAGAGGGAGTGTGGTGCTGTCGGAGCTACATCTACTCCGTCCACCGTTGGATTGTTCTCATTTTTTACTATGTTGTTCCTTCCAATCTTCTCTCAACATTGACCAAACGGATCTGTTATCCAATCAACGAGGTAAAAGATATTGATCTCGCAATATTTCTACTATTCTGCATTTTCAATTCTGGAATTATGGAGAAGTGGTGAAGTTGTAGCATAATGAATGGATTTTCTTCATGATTTCTCTTATGGCTGTCATAGACATGAAGGCCTTTGCCATATGTGAAGATTAAATCACAAGTTTCATTTTTCTTACTAGTTTCAGAGTGGTTTGTTATAGCTTGATCTCATTTGTTCACTGTTGGATCGTTACCATTTTTTAGTATGTTGTTCTTCGGAACCTACTCTACATCTTGACCGAACAGATCGTTACAATCAATGTGCTGGGAGATATTGGCCTCGTAATTCTATAATTCTCTTCTTCCTTCCTGAACTAATTTGCATCTTGTTGTTTATGAGATTAGGTTGCTGTTATTTCTGAGCTTAGGTTGCTTCTTGGACTCAGTTTATCTTCTTAGAATTTTGTTCTCTCTAGTATTTGTATGCTACCATAATGTCTCTATGTTCTTATGTGAAAAATGTTCCAATGGTTAGCTCTAACATTGAACAACACAATCAAGTTAAGTCTGGACATACATTAAGATTAGAACTACAAGATATGTTGAATAGCCATGGGATGAGGATTTCTCAGTTTCAAGCTGATTCTGATGTTAGCATAGAGAAACACTCTACTGTCCAAGCTTCTAATGTTTTTCCAGAAATGAACCATGTGTTGAGTTCTAAAGTTGATGAGGTGAAGGTAGGGTCTCACCAACAAGAACAACTAAAACTTAGACCCAAATTGAATTTTTTAAATGCTTTGAAGGGTTCTGATGTTGATGACAATGAGGGTAGCAAGATCCTTGGCATTAGTTCTGTCTATAATCTGCACTTTGCTCCCCCTACTATGACTGATGGTCGTGTGACAGTAGCTCCTCCATTTGATGTGTTTGAAGATGGCTGCGAATTTTGGAAATTCACCCTAGTTGGTCATTTTGTGGGGCAGAAATTACCATATCCCGTGGTTAATTCTATTGCCAAAAGAATATGGGGCTCCTACGGTTTATCAGAAGTTTTGTCTTCGGATAATGGTTTCTTTGTCTTCACTTTTGAATCTGTCGATCATGCCACTAATGTGCTGGAAAGAGCCCCATGGCACATGGCAAACAGGCCATTGGTGCTTAAACGTTGGCAACCGAACATGTAATTTTTGAAAGATGATTTGGCCAGAGTTCCGGTATGGGTTAGGCTGTATAATCAGTTAGCTATTAAGGCTAAAGACTCTCTAGAGAAAAAGAAAAAGGGTTCAAAAGCCTCTTCAAAGAAGAATAAGAAATCTGGCTCCTCTCCAGGAGGCATGTCAAGGTAATCTTTGTGTTGCTGTTTGTACTCCTCTCTATTTTCCTATGATTATTGGATGTTGGAATATTAGAGGTTTGAATGATCCTATAAAGCATTCAGAATTGCGTCGGCTCATCCATTAAGAGAGGATAGCTCTTTTAAACTCGAGTTAAAAACAAGAATAAAGATCATGTTTCTCAACTTCTTCTGCGTTCTTGGTCCTTCTTGTATAATTATGATTTCTCTTGTCATGGTCGTATTTGGGTTTGTTGGAATGCTGATAGGTGAAGGTGGATGTTTTCGGAATGTCAGACCAGGCTATTCATGTTTTTGTCACTATATTAGCTACCAATATTAGTTTCAATACTTCAATTATTTATGGAGACAATAATGCTTCCTTACGTGAGGCATTATGGTCTGATATAGTGAGTTGTAGTGATGGATGGGAGTCAACCCCATGGATTCTTATGGGTGACTTTAATGCTATCCGCAACTAGTCGGACAGGTTAGGAGGGTCTACTACGTGGGCTGGTACTATGGACAGATAGGATACATGTATTCGAGAAGCGAAAGTAGATGATCTTCGGTATTCAAGTATGCATTATACTTGGTCGAACCAATGTCCTGAGAATCTGATTCTGCGGAAATTAGAGAGAGTGCTTGTCAATGAGAAGTGGAATCTCAACTTCCCATTATCGGAAGCGAGATTTTTTCCTTCGGGTATGTCAGACCATTCTCCTATAGTGGTAAAGGTTATATTGGCAATGATCAGAACATAAAGAAACCATCCAAATTCTTCGATATGTGGATGGATCATGACGAGTTCATGCCCTTGGTGAAGAAGGTATGGGATCAGAATTCGGAGGGTTGTCCAATGTATCAGTTGTGTTGCAAACTAAGAAAGCTAAAGCAGGAATTGAAACTTTTCAATATGACTCACTTCTCCAACATTTCAGATAGAGTTAAAGATGCAAAAAACAAAATGGATAAGGCTCAACAGGCTCTGTATACAGCGCATGAGAATCCAATTTTGTGCATGCGAGAAAGGGATGCTGTTCGTAAATACGCTTCTACCGTCAGGGCTGAAGAGAGTTTTTTCAAACAGAAGGCAAGGATACAATGGCTTAGCTTGGGGGATCTGAATACTAGCTACTTTCACAAATCAGTAAATGGAAGACAGAATAGAAATAAGCTTCTATCACTTACAATGAAGGATGGAGAGGTTGTCGAAGGATACGAGGCAGTCAAATCAGAAGTAATTGCATACTTCCATCGTGTGTTAGGAGTGGATCAGATGCCTAGGGTTCTGAACGAGGAAGTGATGGAATCAGCAATTAACTTGAAATTGTCTTCAACGCAACAGCATGTACTCGCACAAGATGTAACAAGGGAGGAGATTAAGTATGCTATGTTTAGTTTGAAGAACAAAAAAGCCCCTGGTCCGGATGGCTTTAATGCAGGTTTCTTCAAAAGAATGTGGCACATAGTTGGGAAAGATGTAATCATGTGACCAAGATTTGTTTTCTTGATAAGTTTCGGTTTTAATTGATTTTGTTTGCTAGTTTAATTGCTGCCATAATTTAGATAATCACAAACCAAACCCCCCAATTACATAACGTACAACATAAAAATCTGACTTGAAACTTCCTCGTGGGATCGACCCCTTGCTTACTCTATACTATCTTGTGTGTTTTAAGCTAGGGAAATTAATTTGTGCGACCGCGATATCGCAACACATGTCATACTAAAAAGTAACTTCGTTCCAAGCTTCCTCCAAAGAGTCTTCCAAAAGTATAAAAAGGCCATAATCAGACATATAGGGTTATGCAATCTTGAGATTAATAAAACTTCTTTGATGCATTTTGTTGTGTACGTTGGTGAGATATTCGCCCTTCCTTGGTTTCCTAAAGAATTGAAAACGACTTAACGAAGAACAACTGGGTTCGTGGCGTCATCCTTATACTTGTTCATGAATCAATATTCGTTGGGTGTGTGTTATTGTTTCCAATAATGCTGGTGTCTAGATACAAGTTATCTTTGTGTAACACTCCTATAAACCTCATTTCCTTGGCTTTCCGGGAATTGGTTTCTTTGCCCGTGCATTGCTTGATTGCATGTTCAAAAGGTTCGCATCAGCCATTCATTTTTTAAAAAGAGCTAAGATCTTAGGATAACCATTCTTTATATGCCAACAAAAAAATCTAAAATTGTATCATAGCACTTGAATGACATACTTTTGAATTTACATCTCAATGATTTAATTTCTAAGGGAGGTACATCTCAAATTAACAACTTGTCATCCATTAGGAGGAAATTATGGTTTTTTTTCTATATTTTCTATTTTTATTTAGTCCGTAAACTCTTGAAACTTTTCAGTTAATCCTTAATTAAACATAATCTTTGGGAATCCATTCAATTTCACCCTTAATTTAGTCAATTAATTTATGAAACTTCAAAATTAGTTCCAGAGAAGTAAATAGCGCATTATCAACCCTTAATTTTACTATTTATCCCACCAACACACAATAAGGGTTCTTGCAATTTAACCCTTGATTTCATCTAGTTAGGAAGGGGGATCGAAATTGTGTGGAAAAACCAAAGCAACAACCCAATTTTTATGCTATAGAGGGTAAGGTTAGATCTGTATTTTTCAGTATCAAGCCAATGATTTTACTTGTGTGCAAAGAGTGATACGGTTCAACCATGTGATTCAACCATAGCAAGGTCAGATTTCGATTATGGCGTAAAATTTGTACCGTCCAGTCTTATGTTATTGAGCATAAGTCCAAATCCAACAGTCGGATCCAGCTGAAACTTTACCTGAAGATTCCAGAGGTTTTTGGTCTATGTTGTGGTTCTAACTCGGATGAATAAGTGTTTGGGAAGGACTTGCAACATAGGTTAGAACAAGATATATGAATTTTGTTATTTACTTTCTTTTGTTCTGTGTACTTTCTATTTGGCAAAGTCCTTTTTCTACAAGGATGTGGGACCTTGTTTTGGGAATTTTGTTTTTTACTTTCGCAAGCATCTTTAATGAGCTGCAATATAATCTTTAAGTGTAGCATGGGTTCACTAATATTTCAGAACCATTTTCATATAAGGAGTCCTTATTCATTGCAGCTACACAAGGAACCAAACAAATCAGAACATTCGACCACTACTCAAAAACTCCCAAAGCTGGCCGGGAGTGGGGGCAAGATAAGAGAAGTGAAGAAAGTTAGGAAGGGGGATCAGAATTGTGTGGGAAAACCAAAGCAACAACCCAATTTTTATGCTATAGAGGGTAAGGTTAGATCTGTATTTTTCAGTATCAAGCCAATGATTTTACTTGTGTGCAAAGAGTGATACAGTTTAGCCTTGTGATACAACCAAAGCAAGGTCAGATTTCGATTATGGCATAAAATTTGTAACATCCAGTCTTATATTATTGACCATAACTCCAAATCCAACCGTTGGATAAAGCTAAAACCTTACCAGAATATTCCAGAGGTATTTGGTCTATGTTTTGATTCTAACTCAGATGAATACGTGTTTCGGAAGGTCTTGCGACATAGGATAGAAAGGGATATATGAATTTTGTTATTTACTTACTTTTTTCTTGTGGACTTTCTATTTGGAAAAGATCCTTTTTCTAATAGGACGTGGGACCTTATTTTGGGAATTTGTTTTTTAGTTTCGCAAGGATCTTTATTGAGCTGTCATATAATCTCTAAGTGTGGCAAGGATTCATTAATGTTTCACGATCCTTTTCTTATAAGGATTCCTTTTTAATTCTAGCTACAAAAGGAACCAAACAAATCAAAATATTCGACCACTACTCAAAAATACCAAAATCTGGCCGAGAATGGGGGTAAGATAGGAGAAGTGAAGAAAGTTAGGAAGGGTGATGAGAAATGTGTGGAAAAACTAAAGAAAAAACTCAATTTTTAAGCTAGAAAGGGTAAGGTTTGATCTTTATTTTTCACTTACAAGCCAATGATTTTACTCGTGTGCAAAGAGTGATACGGTTCAGCTTTGTGATTCAACCCAAGCAAGGTCAGATTTGGATTTTGGCGTAAAATTTCTCCCGTTCAATCTTACGTTATTGAGCATAAGTCCAAATCCAACTGTTGGATCGAGCTCAAACTTTAGCAGAAGATTCCAGAGGTATGGGTCTATGTTGTGGTTCTAACTCAGATGAATAGGTGTTTGGGAAGGACCTGCGATATAGGTTAGAACTGGCTATATGAATTTTGTTATTTGCTTTCTTTTGACTTATGGACTTTCTATTTGGAAAAGATCCTTTTTCTACGAGGATGTGGTAGCTTGTTTTTGGAATTTTTTTTTCGCAAGGATCTTTAATGATCTGCAATATAATCTCTAAAAGTGGCAAGGATTCATTAATGTTTCAGAATCATTTTTTATATAAGGATTCTTTATTCATTCTAGCTACACAAGGAACCAAACAAATCAGAACATTAGACCACTATTCAAAAACACCTAAATCTATCCGAGAGTGGGGGTAATAAGATAAGAGAAGTGAAGAAAGTTAGGAAGGGTGATGAGACTTATGCAGAAAAACTAAAGAAACAACCATATTTTTATGCGAGAGAGGGTAAGGTTAGATCTGTATTTTTCACAAACAAGACAATGATTTTACTTGTGTGCAATGACTGATACAATTCAGCTGTGTGATTCAACCCAAGCAAGGTCAGATTTCAGTTTTGGCGTAAAATTTCTACCGTCCAGTCTTACGTTATTGAGCGTAAGTCCAAATCCAACCGTAGGATCGAGCTGAAACTTTACTAGAAGATTACAGAGGTATTGGTCTATGTTACGGTTCTAACTCAGATGAATTGGTGTTTGGGAAGGACTTGTGATACACGTTAGAACAGGCTATATGAATTTTGTTATTTACTTTCTTTTAACTTGTGGACTTTCTATTTGGCATAGATAATTTTTCTACAAGGATATGGGAGAGTGTTTAAGGAATTTGTTTTTTTAGTTTTGCAAGGATTTTTAATGAGCTGCAATATAATCTCTAAGTGTGGCAAAGATTCATTAATGTTTCAAAATCTTTTTTCTTAGAAAAACTTAAAGGAACACTAAAAAAATCGAAAATAACAGAAGGATATGACCTTGTTTCGAAGCCTAACTCCGATACCAACTGATGCGAACCTCATTCCCATGAATCTTGAAGATCATAGAATGATCTTCTACACTTATTAACTTCTTGTTCGAAAACCCCCAAACCATGGCTTAGTTTTTCACATCCTTAAGCTAGAATCCTCCTCGTTCCCACTCCCTTGCTGAATACAAGACACAAGTAGGAAAAATAGAAGAAGACGAAGACTCTTAGTCTTTTCTTTGTAAATCCTTGCATTCTCATAAGTATCATTTTGTATTTCTTCCAACTTAATTCCAATCTTTTTGGGCACCAAATGGATAGATGCCACCTATTCACTGTCCATAATGGGCTGAATGACTCCTACATCATGGTTGTTTGCAAAGCTTGCAAAGCCAATGCTGATTCATGCATGTTTTGGGGAACACATAAATGCCTCTCCATCTCTTCTATCTTGGTAAAATCATAGCCATAGCTCAAAGCTACGCTTAATCCATCCTCACAATCAAAATCACAAACTTGCAGCACACACTTATCAACTTGGTCATAGCATGTGATAGAATAAACATTGCTATAAGGATATGTCAATGAATCATGAAAATTAAATTCAATCTTTTCATCTCCTACTTCCATAGACAAAGTATCCTTACCACAATCAATCTTTGTATTGGCAATTTTCAAGAATGGTCTCCCAAACAATATAGGAGTGCTGTTTGATGAATCACAAGAATCATGTTCCATATCAAGAATATAAAAGTCGCATGGAATGACCAAACTATCAATCTTGACTACGACATCTTCTATCACACCAAGTGGGTAAACAAAACTACGATCCGCAAGTTGTATTACAATGCTAGTTTTATTCAAAGGCTCAAGACTAAGAGAATCATAAATATGTTTAGGCATAACACTAATGGATGCACCTAAATCGCACAAGGCCCTTTTGAAACTAGCATTGCCAATAACACATGGAATAGTAAATGCACCTGGGTCTTTTTACTTCAAAGGCATATTCTTTTGAACAATAGCAGATACAACTTCACCCATACTTACCATTTCATGACCTTTTAGTTTGAAAGCTCTCTTGGTAGTACACAACTCCTTCAAGAATTTGGCATACTTGGGAATTTGCTTGATAGCATCAAGCAAAAGAATGTTGAGTTCTTCTTTCTTGAAAACCTCTAAAATCTCTTTTTCTTTCTCCTCTTTCTTTGACCTAGAAGAACTCACAGGAAAGGGTGGAATTATTTTAAAACTGGAATTCATTGAGTGAGGAGTTACCTTTGGAGTGTTGGTCGATGTTTCAGTTTGTAGAGGAGGAGGATGTTCCTTCTTTGTACTTAATTCGGTTTCTATCTCTTCTTCTTCCTCCATCTCAATTTGTTTCGACCTTTTCTCTTCAAGTTCTTTCCCACTTCGCAGCATGATTGCACTAACATTCTCTGATACGATCCAAGCAAGGTCAAATTCGGATTTTGACGTAAAAAGTGCACTTATCCAGTTTTACGGCAACAGTCATAATTCTCAATCCAACCATTGGATCAAGTTGAAAGTTTACGTGGCATCTCCTGACATGTTGTCCTACTTTGGTTTAAAATTTTAGAGCAATCGGAGTTCAGGAAAGCATCAAAACACGGGTCACAACAGAGGTTGTATGAATTTTGTTATTTACTTCCTTTTGACTTGTGGACTTCCTATTTGGCAAGGATTCTTTTCCTAAAAGGATGTGGCAGCTTATTTTGGGAATCTCCTAATTCTCCAAAGATCTTTAACGGTAACATAGTTTCCATGTGTGGGATTCATAAATATTTAGAATCCTTTTCTTACAAGGATTCCTTATTCATCCTAGCTACAAAAATGAAAGAAGACTTCAGAATAAATTCTACCTTCAGATAAGATTTCCTAGTGTATTTGGGACTTCTTAATGGTGACAAATCTGATTCTATCATATTTAGGATGATAATTTTTGGATTTTTATTATTTTCTTCTTAGTCTTTGGGTTATTATTACTTATTTGGGTCAATTGTAAGTGGGCTTAATATAAGTCCACCTAAGGGGGGTCTGTTAAGGTTTATTTAAGTCTAGAGTTAGTATAAATAAAGGCATAACCAGACATGTAAGTAAGACAATTCAGATTAATAAAACTTCTTTTTTGCCGCACTTTATGTGTGTGCGTGTGTGTGTGTTGGTGAGATAATCTCCCTTCCATGATTCTCTAATGAATTGAAAAACGACTTATCGAAGAACAACTGTCTTCGTGGCATCATCCTTATACTTCTCGTTCGCGAATCAATATTCGTTGGGTGGGGGTTTTCATGGAAACTCCTCACATCAGCGATACTAGCAGGTTTTGGCCAGTCCCGAATTACCTCAATTTTCTCCTCATCAACCTTAACTCCCCTGCTAGAGATAATATACCCAAGAAACACGACACTTTCTTTACAGAAGTTACACTTTGTGAGTTTCCCATACAACTTAAAATCTCACAAAGTTTCAAACACAATTCTAAGATGCTTCATATGATCATCAAAGGTCTTGCTATACACCAGGATATCGTCAAAATATACTACAACAAACAGCCCAATATACTTCCTCAAAACATGATTCATAAGCCTCATAAATGTACTAGGC
>Ga0325410_1004904_pt1 | contig 14901 bp, 9 predicted proteins | sample PopdelMetagenome_16_FD_206182 | JGI IMG/M metagenome (GOLD analysis project Ga0325410, IMG submission 206182) | Populus deltoides microbial communities from Bellville, Georgia, United States - Xylem-PdIQD-R3 | ecosystem: Host-associated > Plants > Phyllosphere > Stem > Wood/Secondary xylem... | reverse complement strand
TAGTGTATAATCTTTGTCATTACAAAAAAAGATTGTTTTACCACAAATAAATAAAAAGAAAACTCACGTTTATTTTTCAACTTGCTGCTGAAATTTGTAGCTTAAAAAACATAATATAGTCTCCTTTGCTAACCCTAATAAATCTTTTTTGGGTTGCAAGCTAATGAGTTTAAACTAGTAATCAATAAACCTCTACTAACCCTAATAAATCTTTTTTGGGTTGCAAGCTAATGAGTTTAAACTAGTAATCAATAAACATAAGTCAAATAATGAAATAAACTCCAAAACAATGTCTAAAAGGTTGGAACAAACTCAAATTAAAAATAATTATTTAAAAATAAATAAATAAATAAAATAGGATAATAAAAACAAAGTTTTCATGCCAAAATTCCTCCATATAGCCTGAATCTTCAATTTTCATACATTCTTGATAGATTTTCAGTCCTGACTTTAAACACATCGTTCTTTCTTGTCTGGATGAATTATTGGGCTTGCCATATATAGTTGGAAAGCTTGAGATATCTAGTTTTTAGACTAATTTGAATCGTAGAAAAATTCCACTTGTAGCTCCAGATATGTCCCAAACAATACACTAAGGTCTAGTCTGACAGATTTGACAAGATTTGTCTAGTAACTTTGACCATTTGAAATAATATGTTCCCGAACTACATTTGACATGAAAATTTACCAAAATTTAGTTTCATATGTCTAGTATCTTCCTGTAAAATTTCAGCTCATTCCAATAAATTATTTGAGAGATATGCTTAATCTCGCAAAACTGGTCAATAGATATTTTAAGGTCAAATTTAGACCTGACTTGATTCGTATCTTCCTCCTCTTCTTTAAAAATATTCGACTTTGAATTTGTATCATAGAAAACATCTTCTAAGGTAAACAAATCAGTGCCAAGCCGAAGAATAACATCATCATTAAAATCAAGAAGAACCTTGTTAGCAAAGAAGGTCCTCTTGATAAGCTATCCTTCTCGACTATCTTCTACTTTTTCAATTTCATTTGCTCTTCATATAATTGCTTAGGTGTTAAATATACAAGAGTTATAGGTCTTTAATTCATCATGCATAACTCTCCTATCATACTGCCATGATCTACCAAGCAACAAGTGACTAACTTGTATTGGCACAACATCACATAACACTTCATCACAACATTTACCAATAAAAAAAAGCAATCAAAACATGCTTATTCACTTTCACTTCACTACCATTATTCAACCACTATAATTTATAAGGTATGAGATGTTTGATAGTATGGAAATTCAACTTGTTTACCAATTCAGTACTAATGACATTAGTACAACTACCACTATCTATAATTAAGCTATATATCTTATTATGAACATGGTATCTCGTATGGAATATGTTCGCCCTCTGACCTTTCAAATCATTCACCTTGACATGCATATTTATTGCTCTTCTCACCACAAGTGCCTCTCCCTCAACTAGATACTCAAGACAAACATCATCAACATCCTCCAATGGTGGCATCTTCTCCTCTTCATCATCCCCACTAGTTTCAACCTCATTATTAACTTTTATAACCATGACTCTTTTGTTTAGACATTATGAAGCAACATGACCAAAACCCATGATTACGAGAAGTAGGAGTAATATTATTACCTTTAACAACGACCGAGATGTCTTTCTTCTCTTTAGGGTATTCGACCTTGCCCTCCTCATTCTGCTGTGATGGACCACTCCAGTGTTAGCCTTCCAATTGGGTTTTTAAGGTTTTAAAGGGCTTAATGGTTGACTTTGCTGAATGGTACCCTTTTGTGTAAGTTGTTTCTCCATTTTCATGGCTAAATGCACCATCTCTTCTAACTCCACATAATGATGCAATTCCACAATATAAGCTATATTATAATTAAGGCCATTTATGAATCTAGCCATAATAGCCTCCCTATCCTCCTTAACATCAGCTCGAATCATAGCAAGTTTCATTTTCTTGAAGTACTCATCAACATTCTTTGTACCTTGACTCAAATTTTGCAACTTTTGATACAATTTTCTATAATAGTGGCTAGACACAAATCTTCTCCTCATAAGGAATTTTATCTCATCCCAAATATCAATTTGCCTCTCATAATTTCTTATGTGGTTTTTCACTAATTGATCCCATTACACAATGGCATAGTCAGTAAAAACAATCACAACAAACTTGACTTTCTTGGGTTCTAGATAATTGTGACACTAAAAAATCCACTCTACCTTCTTTTACTTTAAATAAACTTCACGATCATTCTTCCCCTGAAAAGCCGGTATTTTTAGCTTAATTGTACCAAAATCTCCACCCAACTCAACATTATGGTCTTGGTATCTATAATTACCCCTATACCCAAAATTATCACCATATCTTTTCCCTACAAATTAACAATTCTGTTGTTGTCCAAAACGTTCCTCATGTCTCACGGACACATCTTCAAAATCAACATTACTCATGTTTGCATTATCAGCTACAAACGTATCCACATTAGTGTTAACTCGCATAATAACCCTCTTATTATTAAATTCTTTTCGCTCAGGCCTAATTTGAACCATATCATGATCATTAACACGCTGTCTCTCCAACTTATCTAATCTATCTCCAAATTCATTGGTTATTTGATCCATCCACTGATTCATAATACGAAACCGAGTTATAATTTCACTGTCTCCTTTATGTGGTTCCATGTTGTTGTTTGTCTTAGACATCTTTGAATCTGAAAATCGGTTAGTCAAAAAGAAATATATATTCCTCATCCACTGCCTCGTGTGTTTACACTCTTTTGTTTCACTTAAATATAGGTTTTTCACTCAAATATGTTCGCTATATTTTTTTCCTCTCACCTCACCTTTCTTCGAGTCTTGTGAAATTAAAATCAACACCAAATATAACAACTCTAGCAATGTATCCAAATATGTGTATATAGCTCAAAAAGCAAGAAAAATATGAAAACAAGCAAAGACAAAACTATGATTATAATTTCGCGAGTAACAAGCGATTGTTTTTTTTAAAAATGGATGTTTTTAAAGATATGAAAGAAAAAAAGATGCAAAGGTTATATAATTTTTTTCTTAATTGACACCTAAATATATCAATTATGATGTTATTATATTGTTATAATTGAAAAATAACAATAATAAAATAAGTTTGAATTACTAACGCGAATTAAATCTGTTATGATAAATTTCAATCTTGAATTTAGTTTCTATAGCAAAAGAACTTCAAATGATCTTAAATTTTATATGGGGTGAGATTAGAACCTTAAAACCCAATATATACAATTTGAGAATTTTCTGAATTTATTTGACACGAGATCCCCTTTTGATACGATTTAGACTTGTTACGACAAGTTTTAATCCTGATCTTGGTTACTATAGCAAACAATTTTCAAATGAGCTCAAATTTTATATGGGGTGCAATTAGGACTCCTAGAACTAGTATGTAAAATTTGAGAATTTTCTGAATTGGTTTGGTCCAAATTCTCTCTTGTTTGTGTTCTGTGGCAGATTTGACAAAAATGATTTTTGGACATATATTTTTTTTAACTCTTTATGCTACTGATATATTTTGAGACGACAACAAAATAAAATAAAACCTTTTTTTTTAAGAAACCCTAGATGCAAACTAGTAAACTTTAGACACAAAATAATTGAAAACCAAATCAAAGACAACTAAACCTAAGAAAGCTGAAACTAACAAGAAGAAAATAAAAGATATAATCTAATTTTTGAAACCTAGCTCTAATATCAACTGATGTGAATCTCTTAATTACGTGGTTAAGCAATCCCTAACAAAGTAGATAACGACCCAAATTTTCAATTTTTGTATATTTTTGATAGATTTTCAGTTCTTATTTTAAACATGTCGTTCTCTCTTGTCTGGATGAATTACTGGGCTTACCATATATGGTTGGAAAGTTTGAGATGTCTAGTTTTCAAACTAACTTGAATCACAGAAAAATTCCACCCGTAACTCCAGATATGTCCTAAACAGTACACAAAGGTTTAGTGTGATAGATTTGACAAGATTTGTCTAGTAACTTCGACCATCTAAAATAATATGTTCTCAAACTCCATTTGACCTGAAAATTTACCAAATTTTAGTTTCATGTGTCTAGTATCTCCTTGTACAATTTCAACTCGTTTTGATGTATGGTTTGAGAGATATGTCCAATCTCGCAAAACTAGTCAGCAAACATTTTAAAGCTAAATTTAGACCTGATTTGGTTCGTATCAAGTTAAGTGTGCAAGTTTGGGTTGGGGATCATAAACCAGTTCATGCCCTAAAAATTGGGTCCTTTTCAGACTTGTTGGGTTGGGTATTCAGCGAGGCAGGTCAAATTGCCCCTGTGCATGTTGATTTTTATGGAAATGGGTCTAAGCTGTCTTCAAGGCAGCATCTTATAAGAAAAACATCCAGTTTTGCTCTATTTCTTAGTTCAGAATGTTCTCTTACCTGCACTTCCTGCTCTATCTTATTTCATTGGTTAGAATTGTCCCTGTGTAGTATAGTTTGCTGGAACTGTATATGGAGCACTAACAAAATAACATGTTAGTAGCCTTTTTTGAATTTCTTAAGGTGACAAACAAAATTCGTTGTCCCATTAAGTAGCTGTTCCTTGTAATAACCTAAATCTGCTTGAAGCAATTTATATACTTCAAGTATACTATTTTGTTGGAAAGCATTTTGTTGCAGATGAATCTTGTTCTTTCATCATGTATCAAGTATACTATTTTTATGAAATATCAATAAACTTTTTCCATTAAAAAAAATCTTTAAATTGCATGGATTTTTTGATCTGATGGTTTGGTAATTCTATCAGGTCATGGTCGATCCTGATCCCATCCGGAGGCCTTCTGCTAAGGAATTAGTGGAAAATCCAATATTTGATAAGGTTCAACGAAATCTTAAATCCCAAGCAAAAGCTTAACTGGATTTTGACAGGGACAGTTTTGTTTGTGGCTGCAAATGATCAGCTACCCTACCAAGGAGGCCCAGTTGTAAGATTATGAATGGCCAATTTTGTGAAAAACAGTCCCTTTTGCAGTACAGACTCCAAAATTTCTCCTCAGCTGGGTGAATTATGAGGTATGTACTGCACTCATCAAATGCTGCATTATGAATTTAAGGTATGCAATTGTAATGAAAATGCCCATTTAAGGTATACATTTTGTGCGCATTTAAAAAAAAAACCTTATTTATATAGGCAATGAAATGTCAACCACATCATTACCAGGATACAGATATGATAATCTGATATGATTGTGTGGGAATGGTGCAAAAGGATTCATGTAACTGATCCCATCTAGTTTGGGATAAAAACTTCGCTTAATATACTGTCAAAGTTGATGGTTTGATTTAAACAATGCACATAAATAATTATTTAGGCCAGGTTTCTCTTCCAATGTGGTTCAGAAAACAACCTGATTGCTGCAGGAGCTACCAATTTAATTTAGATATCTTCTACTATTCCTTACATTTGAAGTGACGGTCTGCAAGTCCTAGCTTTGCCTTTTCCATTTCACAGCATTCTGGGAACATTGGAAATAAAATGAGCCAAATTTACAAACAATAATCTTGCAATAAGCTGCGTCGTGCGGTACTCGACTTGAGGTTGCTTTGAATGAAAATCTAGACAAACAAATTAGCTTGTAATTTGAAAAAAAAAAAGATAATTGGTATCCGAGCTGGTGTCTGCCATGTTTTCACTTTGTGATAGATGCTCTTCGTATGTCCATTAATCTGAGTTGTCCGAATTTGGAATGCGGTCCTTTTTTCCAAGTTGATTGCTAGCTTATGCTTGTTATTTCTCCCAGCTTATTATTTCCTCCGTTGAATCTAACACATGTCATAACCAAATAAATTATTCTATTATTTGTTCATTAGAAATGAACATTTAAAAATCTATAACAACCAGTCGATTATTTTATCTGTTAAAAAAACAATAATAATTATAAAATAACTAGGTTTTGCTAAAAATATGTAAAACTTGTCTAATTATATAATTAAATATAAAATCCAAATATATATTATATACAAGCTATTTTAAAAGTAAAAACATTTCAAAACCATCAATATCTAATTATACTCATATTTATCCATTAAAATTTTTATAATTTTGCATGAGTATACTTTCTTGTTCTTAAAATATTCAAATACTTTCTAATCCATTAAGTGCTATCTTGTGACATATAAAGAGACTAAAATTTTTAATTGTATTATCCATTTTATTGAAAGAATATCTTGTTATAAAGAAAAATCATCAATTGTAAACCTTTGAAAGTTTAGGTAAAAAACTCTTAGTTATTGGTAAGAGACATCATCACAGTAAAATCTTGAAAATGGATTTTCTTTATGTGGTGAAAAAAGGTTTGGTGTGGATTCACCAAATGACATTGTATCCTTGAGCTTGAATTAGTGAAGGATACAATACTCAAGTACAATTTGGTACTTGAGGTGTGGAGGTAAACTATTCAAACCACGTTATAAATCGTATTTTTAATTTCTGTCTCTTAACTTTTTACTTTACGCAATTTAATTATATTATTGGTTAATCGTGTTTAATCCAAGTAAATTGTATTATTTGTTATTATTAGTGGAACATCTAATTTACCCTCCCTTAGGTATATTGTTGTCTTAATCCTAGAATAATAATGACATGTTAAGTCATGTGAATTATAATTTTACAAAAAAGTTAATAGACTATGAATTTAAGTATGGTTTTTAAGAAAAATATAAGTGTGAAATTTATATAGGATCAAAATTTACGAAACCTTTTTTTTAAAACAATTATAAGTATTGAATCTCTAGACTTAATTCACTCAAATGTTAATGATTTAAAATTTGTGCAAGTTACAGGTGTAAAAAGTATTATATTACTTTTATAGATGATTACACAAGATATTACTATATCTATTTGCTTATAAGCAAAGACGAGATTATGTTGTCAAATGAGTTCAAAATTAACAAAGTTGATAAAGTTTATGTAAAAATTTATGTCATTGTATGTCTATATATGTGTCATATGCTGATTTTGGATAATAATGATCACATGATCAAGTCCACTAAGAAAATATTAACTAACAAGTTTGACACAAAAGACTTTGGTGTTGTAGATGTCATTCTAGAAATAAAAATTTCTAAAATATCTGATGGATTGATATTGTTCCAATCTCATTATGTTGAGAAAACTCTCAATAAATTTTCTAAAGGTGACAATAACACTATCAGAACACCAATTGACACAAGTGTACACTTGTCCAAGATTAGAGATAAAAGAACAAACTTAGAATATTCTCGAATAATTGAAAGCTTAATGTACTCTATGAACTGTACAAAGCCTGATATTGGTTATTCGGTTAGCAAACTAGGTAGATTTATAAGTAATCCAAGTATAAATCATTAAAAGACAATTAAAAGGTGATGCATTTGCCTTTGCTTGACTACGTGGGCATCAAGATAATCAGTTTAACTAAGTATTTGCGTCCGTTTTGTTATTTCCTTTAATTGTCAATAATTGCCTACTACTCTTATTAATTATCATTTGTGACTGTTTTGCTATTTCTTTTAATGTGTCCATTAAAGATGGTGGAACATTGGTACTGTTTTATGTAATAGATAGTTAATTGCTTAATTGTCAATTTTAGTTGTTTGTAATTTTCAGTTGTTTGTAATTTGGCTATTTAAAGCCTCCTTCTAATTAGTAAAGGGCAGATTAAGTTTATGAAATTCTTGTTCATTATTTAGAGAGATTCCAAATGAGTTTTTCAGATATCGGTAAGATTCTAATTTCTGAGAGCTAATTTGTTTGTGTTTTATCGCGACACCAAAAGGGTATTAAAATATTTGAGATATATATTGAACTATGAGCTATACTATATTGGTTACCCATTAGTACTAGAAGAGTATAATGATGCCAATTGGATATCTAACACTAAAAATTTAATATCTACAAGTGGATATATCTTCACACTTAGTGAAGTAGCTGTTTTATGAAAATTTTCTAAACAAACATGTATCGCAAGTTCTAAGATGGATTCAAATTTTATTACTCTTGATAAAATTGAAGAGGATACCAAATGACTTCAGAATCTCTTAGAGAATATTTCATGTTGGCCATAACTAGTATCAACTATTTGTGTCAATTGAGATAGTCAATCAACAATTGGAATGACATAAAACAATATGTATAACGGTAAGTCTACGCATATACATGATAAACATGATACAATTAAACACTTGTTGAATGTAGTTATTTCCATTGACTATGTAAAGTTAAAGGAAAATATTACGGATCTATTAACCAAAGGTTTGTTGAGAGAGCTAATCATTAAGGAGAATGAACTTAAAGTTTTTAAAGATGAAAGAGTGTGATGATGGTAACCATACATAGATGATTTGAGATCTTAAGATCTAGGTTCAAATGGAAAATCAAGTTATATAACATTATTGATAGCATTAGGAAATTATTATTCATGTTTATTCTTATGATAAAAATAAGTGCTAGCTATAGCATGATAAAGGGTGAGTTGTGCTTTTAATGATTTACATGTCTTGATATATCTAACGAAGTATAACACAATACTTTTAACGAGATCATTTATATAAGTGAGAAATATGACAATTTCTTTGAAAATTTTGATAAAGACTGAATTCTCTAAAGCACTCATGAATTCATAAGTTATTGAGGGTCAAAATAAATACAACAATAAGAACCAAATGAAATCTTTAGGTAGATAACTATGTGAGTACTCTTGTCTTGGTTTATATAAAAGGCTGAATAGTTTAAGACATCTTGTTCACCATTCAGCCGAGTAAATCTTATAGTATTTCATTAAGGAATTCTTAAAGCAAAAAACTACATATCTTGATGTAGTAATCTACCAAATTAATATATCTCAATAAATCTTGTTTAGACTTGTCAGATAATTTCTATTCATGTTAAGGATTGTTGGAAAATTTTGTTTAGAACATGGTTAATGGGCACTTTTAAGGTTAAATTAAAATTGGGATCCAGTTACTTTTTGGGTTAACACTTTGTTAGAACTTAATCTTCAACATAAGTATTTTAACATGAAACATTAACATGCTTTAAACTATCTCAAATAACATTTGGTTGTCATGTTTTTATGAAACCCCAAACCCTCTAAAGAACTTTATCCTATATAAAAAAGGAACAAAACTTTCTTAGTGTTTAGAAAGTGAAAAGTTAAAAAGTAAAAAAATCAGCTCTAAAGGACAACCAATCTTTTAGAGAGGAGAAGTCCTAAGCAAAGTGGGTCTTGTGCTTAAACCTGCGTGTGCGCGTCGACCCGACCTGACCCTACTTATGGTAAGGTTTTGGACATGAGTTTATTGTAAAATAATATTTTGGGTTAAAAAAACTATTTTTTTCAAATGAAATTTGGACTTAGGTTTGATCCATGAAGAATTATTTCTTCCTACCTATTGTTTTGTCCAATCCGACCCTTAAATGTTAGCACTTGAATGGTCTTTTCAAGAAACATTTTCTTCAAGACTAAGAAGTTTTTTATGCTAAAAATATTCAAGTTTAATTCTTGATTTATGTTGGCTAATCAAAGGTTAATAATGGTGGAAGTTAATTATGATTATTAACATAATTAATTCTTTAACATTTTAGCTTCTAAAATCCATTGGGGGGGGGGGAGTTTTCTACTATACACTTTTCCTTATATATTTTTTAGTTTTTTCTTTTATTTTGTACGTTTTGGTTTTCCTTTCAAATTTAGAGCATATGTCCCACTTTGTTGAGAGATAATTGAGTCCTTTTACTTTATTTCAAAAACCTTATTTAGAAGTGTATCTAAACTAAGGTGGTTTTGTTGGAAACTTAAGAGACTTATTGCAAATATTTTTTGCACCAAGAGAAGAGTAATAAAATTTTAAGAACAAATGATTTATCATTAAAAACAAAAGCTTAAAGTACTTCCATAAATAAGTATCTTTCTTTATTTTAATTTAAACTTAGATATTTTGTATAATAAGTATACATACTAGAAATTTATTTTGATATTAATTGCAAGTTTGATATAGAAAGTATTGGTATACAAAATCATCAGTTATTCACAACAAGCAAAATGAACCCGAATAACAAAAAATTAACTGGATGTAGTTATTAATAGTTGGAGTGTCAATTTTTGTGGAGAAAAAGAGCAACACTAGTGTCGAGACACACTTTCTACTTTAAATGATACAAAAAACAACCACTACCTCAAAATCTCACATTAACAAATAATAGAAAATGAGAAACACGAAGATATGTTTTAGGTGGGCTATAAAAACAAAATAACAAAACTCAAAATGCTACTAGTTATCATGTATATAACGAAGAACATTTTAATACAACAATAAAATTCTACAAGTTTTGGTATTGTACACCTTAATGCTCAAGATGCGAACATACATGTATGAATGCGCGTGCACATATTTGATCTTATGAAGTGTGTGCTTGATATTGTGGTGTAAAATACTTTGTAAAAGTGTTTTTTGCTTGAAAATATATCAAAATAATTTTTATTTTTATTTTTGACATCAACACATCAAAATTAACATAAAACATTTAAAAAGCATCGATTTGTTTTCAAGTCAAATGCATTTTCAAAATGCAGTTCCAAACACAAAAATAAATGGTGCCAAATGAAAGATAAAAATAAAGCATGTGAAAAAAGATTGACAATGTTTTTTAGGGTGACAATATATAATATGCTAGCTAAATGATGTAGTAAGGTTGTTGTAGATTGACAATCTATTTTATGTTAGAAATTTGTTTAAAGAACATGATTAATAGACACATTTGGGGTTGCATTAAAAGTAGGGTCCACTCACTTTTGGAGTTAAAAATGTATTGTAATTTAATCTTTAACATATACTCTTAAATATAGAATATTGACATGATTTAAACAAATTACAGGTAAATAAAAAATTGATCTCAGAGAACTCTTAGTTGATATATTTTGGTGAAACCAGAAAACCCTTTAAAAAACTCCATCTCACATTAGAAAAAAAACAAAACTTTCATAGTTTTTTAAAAGTGGGTAGTTGAAAAAATAAAATTAGAGCAAAAGAGCACCCAAGCTTTTAGAGGAAAGAAATCCTAGGCAAAGTGAGCTTTGAGCTTAAACCAACACCCACGTGCGCGTGCTTGCCTGACTTAGGCTTTGAGTTAGGCTTGGACCCGAGTTTGAGTTTATTGTAAAATAATATTTTGGGTTACAAAAGATTATTTTTTTCAATTGAAGTCTAGATTTGGGTCTGGTCCTTGAAGAATGATTTATTCCAGCCTATAGTGTCTTCAAAAGCATTTTCAACAAATCTTAACATTTTTTTCAACTCTAGAAAATTCTGACTTATGGACACCATGTTCAAATTTATTTCTTGTTTTATGGTGGCTAATCAAAGATTGAATGATAAGAATTAATTCTTTAAGTTTTTAGCTTTCAAAATTCACTATAAGAAGATAGGGGTGAAGGAAGAGTTGAAAATAATGTGTTTTTTTCCTCCAGATTTTTACACATTCTTCTTCACCTCATTTTTAATGTTTTCTTCTAATTTTTATGCTTCGATTTTTCTACAAAAAATCTAGAGTTTAGGTTCACTTTATTGAGAAATAATTGAGTCCTTTTACTTTGGTTCAAAGACTTTAATATAGAAGTACATTTAAATCAAGATGGTGTTGGAATTTTGGAAGACATATTGCAAACATTCTAGCTGCACAAGTAATGAGTAATAAAGCCTTATGAATAAAAGATTCATCATTGACAACAATACAAGATCCATTACTTTGATGTGTTTTAACAAGTAAGTATCCTTCTTATTTTAATTTAAACACAATTAATTTTATTATTAGTATACGTGCTAAAACTTTGATTTTATATCAATTAAAAGTTTGAATATAAACTTAGTATGCATGTTGGTATTCTCTTATTATATTTGTGTTGAAAGCATCTTTGTTTTGAGTTTTATTTTTACATGTTTATAGTTTTAGACATGTATATAGTCAAGGCTTTCCTTGAATAATTTTTTTTAATGATTTGTATGCTTATGTTATGATAAACTAAATATCTTTACTTATTATTCTAATATATTTACAAACTTTAAACTACAATCTTAAGGCTTTATTCTTTATATTACACTTTATTTAGTTTATCTTGAAACAAATTATAATAATAACATGGATTGATTGTGATAGAGGTTTTTAACATCTTTAAAATTTAATTTATAATTTAATTTCTTTTTAATTTGCTATATCCTTACATATAAACTTAATTTTAATTTTATATGTTTTAATCTATAACCTTTTGGCTTATTATGGTTTTTTTCTTTTATTTTACTTTCAAAGGTTGCTATATATGTTTGTTTTAAAGTTATAGTTTATCTTCTAAAATTATTCTCATTCAATTTAGATGATTTGATGCATGACATATATCTTAATAATTTATATTTTTCAATAAGTGAATTATTGATTTGTTTATGATAGTTCATGCTATCTTGCTTATACTTTCTAAGACTAACATCATAGTTATCTGTTCGATTTTGCTTATACTAATTGTTCATATCTACAGAAAGTTAGTGCAATGAATAAATACGATCTAGAAAATTTTGTCTAAGAAGATTAAATTTTAAGTGAGACCACTTTTTACCCCTCCAATCTTTTTCAGAAACTTACTTAATGAAAGTATTATTTACACAATACTATTTTTTATATATGGTACAATTCATAAGTAAAATGATGATAATTCAATAAATCACAGTAAACAAAATATGGCTTAACATAATAACCCAAGAAAGAGAATGAATGTTGTTTTTATCTTGCATAGTTTAAATATTTTTATTTATTAATTTACTTTTTTACAACCTTTTATTTTAATACTTGCTTATTGTGGAGTCATAATATTTATTTATAAATATTATTATTTATAGATTATATCATGTCTTCTACTCCTTCAACTTAAGATTTAACTGTGCCAACCAAAGTTGTTTTGACATGTACTACTTCAATAGTGAGGACTCCACCATCATCTTTTGTGGTGTATTGTGAGAAACCTAAAAGGTTCAATGGATTAAAGTTGAAGAGATGTTAACAAAAAATATTATTCTATCTGACCACCTTGAACTTAGTAAAATTCTTAATCGAGGAATCGTTAAAATCATCAAAAATAAATCTAACCCTATTATTATGGTGATTGTGAATGCATGAAATCATATTAATTTCGTGTACAAGAACTACATCTTGAATGTGTTAGATAATACACTTTATGATGTGTATGACCCAAAATCCTTTTTTTTTACAAAGCCCAACCCAACACTAAAGCTTTAAAAGGCCTTGAAGGCCTATCCATTATCAATAAAAAGAAGAAAAGGGAGGTAAATGCCTTGCAACCATTGTTACATTTTTCATCCATTATACCATGCATTTGTACATTGTTATGCACTGATTCATTATATAAGGAAAAAAGAAGTAAAGGAGTTACTTGGCTCGGGAATGGTTTGCTGGTTGGTAGTGGATAACAATGTTAAATTTGAAATTCTTGATGACATAGTTGAATTGGATTTCCTAATTGCAGAGTTGATTTTCTTAGTGTTTCTTGATTGCAGGGTTGGACTTCCCGATGACAAGGTTAGTATTCTTTGTATCATGAATCAATGATGACTTCTTTGTTAACTTGGATTTATTAAAGCCTTGTTGGACTCGATTGATGATCCTTCCTAGAAAATTTCTACAAAAACAATGCGCAATGATTTGGGGTTAGCACATGCATGCATCTTACGTGTTTGAAACATAATTCCTCTTGTTTGTGGTCCATCTCCTTCAATGATAGCAAGACTTATCTTTTTTTGTCTTTTACTAGATGATTGATTACTCGACTCGATTTGCGCCATAAGCCAATATCTTACTCAAATGCGAGTGCACAACCTAGGGTTTTCATAGTGTTTGTTGCCTCTTGCTTTCATTACTCGAATCTTCTTATTTCACCAATTATTTTGAGAAAATAAACTGCAATATAATCATGTCTTTACCCTCTAGATTCTTTGAGAAAATCATGACTTTGCCCCCAAGTGAGGTATGTTTTGCGCCATTACACACTCATTGTCTACCTTGATTGGAGAAGTAATGCTTTATTGCTCACATTTCTAAAAGAGTTCATCAAGTTCTCTGTTTCAAATTGCCCACAATTGATCTAGTTATGTACATTCTTTCTGAACCATCATAAAAAAGTACTCATGTGGCAACCTTTTTCTCAAGTATAAAAAGGTAGACAATGAAGATGCCCTATGAAGATACATTCTTTCTCAACCATCATAAAAAAGCTCTAATTGGCCTTTTTCTCAAGTATAAAAAGTAGACAATAAAGATGTCCTATAAAGATGGTTGAGAAAACTGCTTTTTACATATGAAGATGCCTCTTGATTGGACCATGCTTCTTAATTATGGTGTTACTCTCAACTGCTGAAGAAATTTACCAAATCATCCAATGTCATGGACTGTTTCGAGCAACCTCCCTTACTTCTCAATTAGTTTAATTTTTAAAAATACAACTTTATCTTTTACAATATTTTTTAGAAAATGTAGCATACATTATTATTAATTAGATATTTGATGCGTTTGTATTAGTTATTAAAGTATTTACCTTAAATTTATTAGCAACTACTTTTAGACTTTTAGTGGAGCCAAGTAACACTTTTATTGATAATAAATCTTCATATTAAAAAAAATAAAAATGAATTCTCCCAAAAGAATTCCAACTTACCTATTAGGAGTATAATGCAAGTTTTCCATTTTTTTAAAGACAATTCTCAACTAACCAACAATTTTTTCAAATGATGTAATAGAATGGAATAAAAATAACAACTTATCTTAAATTATTATCTCATAAATAA
>Ga0325410_1004903_pt1 | contig 14903 bp, 6 predicted proteins | sample PopdelMetagenome_16_FD_206182 | JGI IMG/M metagenome (GOLD analysis project Ga0325410, IMG submission 206182) | Populus deltoides microbial communities from Bellville, Georgia, United States - Xylem-PdIQD-R3 | ecosystem: Host-associated > Plants > Phyllosphere > Stem > Wood/Secondary xylem... | reverse complement strand
TTATTATTATTATTATTATTATTATTATTATTTTCTGAACTTAAATGTTATCTCTTCATTTAGTCTTTCTTACATTTTCAATTGTCATGATTAAACATGGTTTTTTTCTAAACATTAACATCAAAACTCATTCTCCCACTTTTTCCTTCATTTGGCCGAATGTGATGTTTCTTTTTCCTCCCCTAAATTTTTCTTCATTTACTTGTTGTTGTAACCCAATTTTGGATTCACCAAGATTTTCTTGAATGTTATTTTATTTCTAGTATTATTTATAAAAATCCAAAAAAATTAAGAAAAAGTTTAAAATTCAACAAAAATATTTTGCTCGAGTCAACCGCATCTTTCCATAAGAACCGATTCCACCAGGTCAATACGGGTCAAACCATGTCGACCAGGGTAAAAAATGAGTTTCAGGCCGTTTCGAGTCAAAACCGTCATTTTCGGTCAAAACCGAGTCCACCGAGTCAATATGAGTCAAACCATGTCGACCAGGGTAAAAAACGAGTTTCAGGTCGTTTCGGGTCAAAACCGAGTCCACCGCGTCAATACGGGTCAAACCATGTCGACCAGGGTAAAAAATGAGTTTCCGGCCGTTTCAGGTCAAAACCGTCATATTCGGTCAAAATCGAGTCCACCGAGTCAATACGGGTCCAACCATGTCGACTGGGGTAACAAATGAGTTTCATATCATTTTGGGTCAAAATTGTTATTTTCGGTCATTAAAATTGATTTTTAGCGGTTGAAACGGGGTTTTTCTAATACTAATTTGAGTTTTTAATTTTACATATATAAATATTTATTATTATATATAATAATACAAAATTTGTCATACTAGGCGCCGATAGTAGGCGGAGAAGCTGCGACGATGAAATTTTTCTTTAAAGCAGAGTCATGCCAGCTGCATTAGATTTATGTCTCCTGTCAATGGCTATAAATAGCCAGTGATAGTTCGCTAGAGGGAGGAGGAGGAGGAGAAGGAAGAGAAAGAAAAAAAAGAAAGAAAAGAATTGCAAACATTATTCACGTTTTTTTACTATTTCTTCATGCGAGTAAGATATTGATTTAAAAAAAACAATATGAAAATATCACATATATCCTAACCGTTAAATTTAATAGTGTTTAGATCTAAACCGTTGATTTAATAAGATACAATAGGGCTTACTACACTAGATTAACACCCAAATCCATCTCAGCCCTTAAAACAATTTTCCCTTAGATCCTGTGGCGCCACGTCACCCGGTGTACCAAGCTTTCGGTACACCGCGACACACCCGATCACACCTCAGCCCATCCTGACCGTCCGATCAACTTGTAGATCAAACCAATCACAGCCGCAGGATCAGTTCATCCACGATCCAACGGTTCACAGACTTCAGCGGCACCGGTGCACCATGCGCGCGTTCGCACCGTATCAAATCTCAGAGTCTCTCTCTCCTCTCGCCGGCGATTCTCTCTCTCTCATCTGATCTTCATTTTCCGGCCGTTTGAAGCTTCCGAACCACCACTTAAAGGTGTCTTGCCTCCTATAAAGCAAAACCCCGGCCGTTTTCAGCGTTTTCGCCTCCCCATCTGGCCGGAAAAAGGCTGCGATTGTCGTCGGCCACTGAAGTTTCAAACCGACAATTCTCCCTCGCCATCCATCAACAGCCGTCAAGACCACCGCCATTAGAATCCTCGCCCTCAGATCTACCAGAATCAACCATTTTTTGGCCGGAAATCTCGCCAGAAAATTCAACCGCTCCAACAGTAACCTCGCGTGAGCCACACGCGCCGCCAGTGGCATTTTCATAAATTTCGGGGAAATTCAAGGGTATTTCAGTATTTTGCCTATACAGTGGCACTCAAGTAATTTTTTGGGGTTCCTGATTTTATTTTTGATATTTTTTGTATATATAAATGCTTGTAAATTTTCTTGCTTGTCGTAAAAACACAAAAAACCAAAGTCGACATGACTCTTTTTTAGAAAAGGACCGATGTCAAAAATTTAAATACCAAATATGGATTATGTCCATTATTTCTTTTGGTAACCCAGACGTAATTCTCCTTTTTAGGGTTAAAACATCATTTTTTAGATGAGTCTCCTAATTTTTAGGGACTAATGTCATTTTTAACGCGTCTCCTATTTTAGGGACCGACATTAACCATTTAAAAAAAAATTACCAATAAGCCCAAAATATAATAGTATTTGAATCAAATAAAAAACACACAAGTAAGGATAACCTTTCTATTGAAAGGATGTTTTAAGGGTGGTGTCTACCTTCCCTTAATCATAACTAACCCCGTATCCGAATCTCTGGGACCAGTGTCTAATTTGGGATTTCTAGTTCCCTCAAATTACTAGATGATGACTCCAATAAAATTTTTATTTCCCCCGATTGAGAAAAAACCCTTTTTGTTAAATAAACAAAAAAGTGGGAGCTGTCGCCCGACGTCGTGTATCGACACTTGTTATTTCAACTTGTTTTCATTCTATTCCACTTCAATTTCATCATTTTTCCTTCCCCTCCTAATTCCCCTAAATTCACATAAGAACCCTAAGTTCCAAAATCTAGGATTTAAGGGAAACTAAGGTAAAATTCCATGAAATTACTTCCTAACTTAATCAAATAAGCTTAAGAAAACATCTAAATCAAACATTAAATCTAAACTTCTCATGCTTACCCATTGCTTTTCTTTCAATTTCTCTTCTCTTCAAAAGTTAGCTGAATTCCCCTTTCTCAAATCCTCCTTCCTTCACTTGATTTACTGTTTTATAGGCTAAACTTGCAAGTTTATAAAATTATTCTCTCAATGTCCTTATTGTTTTTCCTTACTTTTCTCTCTTTCTCTCACATTATGCTCTGTTTTTCTTTTCATCTTTTTGTTTCTTCCCATTCGGCAGTTAATAAAAGAGGAGAGCTTATATGTTTTCTTTTCAATGGCAATTAACTATTTTGCCCTTAATGAAGATTTTTGCCTCTATTTGACGGTTTTTATTTTTTTGCTAACACTACCAAGCTCCATTCATCTTAAAATTTTAACTAGATTTTATTCAATATATTTTAAGGTTCCTCATAAAATTTCAGCTCAATCCGATGGTCGATCCATATTTTAACCAGAATATCTCTAAAAATTCTGAAATTTTAACCCAAGCTAAGAAATCATATTAGAAGGCTCCACGCAAAATTTCAGAATTTTATGATAACCCAATCAAGAGTTACGAATTTTTTTATTTTACATAAAACTAGTCAATTTATGATTTTTCACCCGAAGGTTTAACACTATATGTTTCCTCCTAGAGAACCTATAAATTAATTTGGGTTCTCTGTTTCCATATTCCTTATTTATTTTATTTTTTTTTTATAATGTAACCGTTCTTTCTTTTTCTTTTTCTCATCAATAAGCACCAACATTTATAGTTCAATAGTAAATTAAAATAATTATCAACTATAAAAGATATAGGCACCGAGTGCCTACCTGCTATGGACGCTTGACTTGCGTTTCCCTGCTGTTGTTGCACTTTTCCAGCAATTCCTCCTGAAACCACAAATATCCATTAATATTCTATGTTAATCCAGATATCATAACATAACAACAGAAATGGTGATAATATTCATTTCTCTTTATCATTATTCTTTCTCACCTAACTCCCTCATTATCATCTTTTAAAATTTCAACTCTTTAGTAATCTTAAAGAGCATCATGACTTTAATTTTAATCATGTTTTATTCTCTTCTAAAGATCATGACACAACATTACACATTTACAAAAGGGCAAGAAATGAATTCTATCCTTAATATGACTAAAACTCACCATTTTGTCTACTTGATCAAATCTGTCAGCAGTGACGATAGTTGCAGCTCTTCTCAAATTTTTATTCATATCTAGATTTCTAGAATACCAAATTAGACGAGGTCGGACTCGTTGGAAAGCTAACACTCTAGGCTACAAAGGTACCCTTGATTTTATAGTTTTTAGGTTCAAATTCACGCAAGAACCTGGGCAACGAACCTACACTGTTTTGTTAATGGAGAAAGTATCTCCAATTCATCTTCAATCCCTGCTTCCTCATCAGTCACAGCGATGCCTTCCCTTTATTCATGCAACCCATCTCATTTATGTCCTTTTAAGGTCATTTGTAACAAGTAAATTAATTAAACAAATCATGAGTTTTCATTCCCTCCCTACATTATCTCTTAGCCGAGAACATGCTTAAGGGAACTAAGAGTTCCTTCCTCTCTTTTATGCACTCATTTCTTCTTCTTTAAGGCCCTTGGATTATTCTAGTCCATTTAATACCCTTAGATTATTCTAGTCCATTTAATCTCATTCATTTATGTATTTTTCCCAATATTTTATGTTAAAGAACCTTATTTTCCAATTCAAGAAAATCATAAACTTCTAATCAAATTGAAGTTAATTTCATAGAAATGGAAATTATAACTCTTTACTTGGATGAAATCTAAGCTTTACCTCACAAATTTTAGAAGAATCTTAGCCTCCATCTCCTTGCACATAGCCAACCACTCTTCCCCCTCTTTCCTTCACCAATTCTTCACTTTTTTTCTTGTTAATTCTCCACCCGCTTGTGTTCCTCCACTTAATAATTCTAAAGCTTTTGTATGGGTATACTAATTTTAAGTGTTTGCTTAGATTTGATAAAGGAAAAATCTAAAATTCTCCCCCCTCTTCTTCTTGTTATCAGCCCGACTGTGGAATGAGAGAAGAAATGGGTATTTATAATTTAGCCAACTTGTCTACGTTACACCTTTAACAAAGGCCAAAAAATGAATTTTATCCTTAGAACGACTAAAACTCGCCATTTTATCTATTTGACCAAATCTGCCAGCAATGGCGACAACTACAGCTCTTCTTAGATTTTTTTTATATATCTAGAGTTCTAGAACACCAAATTAGACGAGGTTGGATTTGTTGGAAAGCTAACATTTTAGGCTATAACTTCTACGAGGGACCCTCCCTCAATTTTATAGTTTTCAAATTCAAATTTGCTCAAGAACCAGGCTAACAAACCTGCCCTATTTTGTTAATGGAGAAAGTACCTCTAATTCATCTTCAATCCCTTCTTCCTCATAAGTCATAGCCATGCCTTCCCTTTATTCATGGCAACTCGTCTCTTTTATGTCCTTTTAAGATCATTTGTAACAAGTAAATTAATTAAACAAATCATAAGTTTTAATTCCCTCTCTGTGTTATCTCTTAGCCGAGAACATGCTCAAGGGAACTAAAAGTTCCCTTCCTCTCTTTTATGCACTCATTTCTTCTTCTTTAAGGCCTTAGATTATTCTAGTCCATTTAATCTCATTCATTTATGCATTTTTTCAATATTTTATGTTAAAGAACCCTAATTCCTAATTCAAGAAAATCATGAACTTCTAATCAAATTGAAGTTAATTTTATAAAAATTGGAATTAAAACTCCTTACTTGATGAAATCTAAAGCTTTACTTCATAAATTTTAGAGGAATCTTAGCCTCCATCTCCTTGCACATAGTCGGCCACTCTTCCCCCTCTTTCCTTCACCAATTCTTCACTTTTCTTCGTGTTAATTCTCCACCCACTTGTGTTCCTCCATTTAATAATTCTAAGGCTTTTGTGTGGGCATACTAATTATAAGTGTTTGCTTAGATTTGATAAAGGAAAAATCTAAAATTCCCCTCCCTTTTCTTCTTGTTATCAACCGGGTGTGGAATGAGAGAAGAAATAGGCATTTATATTCCCATTTCTTCTTTCCAATTTGGCCCCATATTTCTCCCTTTTTCATATTCCACCCCCCTTCTTTTCTTTCTTTTGTTTTTTAATCACTGTTATTTTAATTACTTTAATATTTTTTTATTATTATTATTATTATAAACCTCCGTCTTTCTGTATATTTTCTTCTTGGGCTTCACAAGAAATCCCACACCACAGGAATTAATAGCCAAAGTATTATTGGGAAAAACCGGTTATTATTGACTGTTAATGTTTGTGTTATAACCTAATTTTTTATCTTTTTATTTTTATTTTTATTCATTTATTTTTTTTAAAAAAAATATAATAAAAAATGAATTAAATAAATAATACATTAAAATCTGGGTTAAAGCAACATGATTGGAATTTTTTATATTTAATTAACCCAAATCAAGTGCTTAATTGGAAAAATTGATAAGTTTTTGGCCTTAATCGAGCTTGGAATTGATTTAATTATTTAAATCAAGGGTTTACTTGAAAAATTGATAAGTTTTGGACTTAATTGAGCTTGAAATTAAGTTAAGTAATGAAATCAATGGCTTAATTGTATAATTATTGAGATTTGATGGTCAATTAGGGACTTGATTGATAAAATCGAAAACCAAGGACTAAATTGAAAAGGAAACGCAAATAGAGGGTTTCAAATTAATTAAATTAGGGACTTAATTAAAGAAATTATATATTTTAGGGTTACTTAGAGGCACAATTGCAATAGATTAAATCCAAGGACTGAATTGAAAATTCTCTGAAATACAAGGGTCAAATTACAATTTATCCAGAGGCTTAATTACAAAATATACACCAAAACGGCACCGTTTCCAAGCACTGTTCATCTTTTTCGGCTGGTAGAGCAACGATCGACCGCCACCATTACTTCGCCACCCACGATGCAGTACGTTACTAAAACATACTGCATTCTCTGACAATAAAGACAGAGAGAAGGAACAGAAATGGTTGGGGGGGGGGGGGGAGAGATGAAGGGGAAGTCAGACGAAAAGGGGACGATTGGCCGGAGAGAAGGCCGGAAAAAAAGGAGAACAAAGACGAGGGGGGCCGAGAGAAAATACGGTAGGTTGACTAGAGAGAAATGGGCTATAAACGGAAAAACAAAATAAAACAGAGGAAACGGCGCAGATGAAGGTTGCTCTGTCGTTGCTTTCACCCCTGCAGAATAGGAACAATCCGAACGCAAAGAAGAACACCAGCCATAAGAAATCAACGTCTTCATCCCTTTTTTAGCTCATCATCACCACAGCTGCAGGAAAACGAATGGAGGCAGTGGGCATCAAAGCATAGAAGAGCCGACAGAAAGCTTATAAACGAAGGAGGAACGCTACCGCACTGCAACTGTCTTTGCCCAGAAGCAGGCAAGTTCGCTTCACCTCTCATTTCCTTCTTTGCTGCAATTGCAAACAAGTTGCACTGTGGAGACACTCCACGCGTGCACGCAACAGGTGAAGGCCCAGCCGAGCCACTGGCCTGGGACGGTGGCCAGGCCGGGCAAAGCAGTTGGGTCAGCTTAGATCACATGGGCAGTGTAATCCCAAAAAAATAAAATAAAAATAAAAAAAGCATAGAAAAATAATAATAAAAAATATATTTTTGTATATATAAAAATACACAAAATTGTGCATGCCCAAAAAAAATGTATTTTACCAATTTATTCCTTGATCCCTGAATCAGGATTAAAAAAATACTAATTTATTATATAACATACATGATTTTAATTTAAATTCAAATAAAAATTAGCTTTAAATTATACAATACAGACACAACAATTATCTAAATATAACTTTAAAATTTAAAACATTTTTAAATTGTCAAGAATCAAAACTAAAAAGAATTTTTATTAAAATAATTTACCTTCACTAGAAACATTTCTAAGTATTTGCTTGATAAGCTAGTGAAGGAAGTCATACTTGTTTTTAGATACTCCAACTCTTCTTAAAAATAAAAAATCACGGTGTGCATGCTCTTTATGTTCCATATTTCTTAGTTGAAGTTGGGTGTTGTAGACTCTCTAGGGACTTATATGTATATATGTTATTTACAATAAACTGATATATGTGTATGGATGCAAATGTATGTACATACACGTTGGGTATGGATGGCAAAAACTCATGCAAAATGAATATTTAGGGAGTTCATGCTTTAAGGGAAGGTTTTAGGGTCATTACATGAGAGTAAAATTTCTATCTGGTCTTAAAATATATATGAACTACCTAGTAACTACCTTATATAAAGGCAATATAGGAGTTTACAAGAAATGGTTGGGGCACAATATGACTGTCATTTCCGAGTAAATATTCAGTTCATAGTTGGATGTTTCATGAATTTGAACCTCGACTGAAAGTCATGAAGCAGACCACTATTCCCACCTAACATAGAATTGGGTCTCCTTGTGAAAATAATAATCAAGAAATAAAAATGCTAAAGTGAAAAAAAAATATATGAGCTAAAATTAAACAAACCATGACAAATGGACAAATAATCATGCAAACAAAGCTTAGTCTAACAAGAAAATGTGTTCCCCAATGAGGTAGCCATCCCATCATGGGGCAACATTGAACAATGCACTCTGAAATGTGGTGCAACCCTGAGAGGGGTTGTTGTTGGGAAAAGAAAAACGATTTTTTAGTTTAATCATAAAATTATGATGAGGGTTCAAGAGTCATCACCTAATATTAAGATTACTAAGAAACCTATGGTTTACAAGAGTTTAAGTAAATGATTGGTTGTATAAGGAAAAGACATATCACCTGTAGTGTACCTTACCTAAAGTAAACTGCATTATGTATGATTGTTTTTCTAAGTTAAATTTTATGGTAGGCCAATTCAAGTCCATCCCACCCCACCAAATAATTATAGTGTAGAACGTGATGTTCTACTTGCAACCAAAATGGTTGCAGGCTGCAAGGAGAAGAGAGGGATAGAAAGAGGAGAAGCTCATTTGGTGTCAGAGTTTCAGTTGTGATCAGGAGGTTTAATTAGTGGCTCAGGAGGTATTGGTGAAAGAAATGGTGGCTAGTGTTAGTTGTGGGAGACGAGAAGAAACTTGTAGAGGAGAGAGAAAGAGGAGCTAATAGTGGCTATTCTGTGATCGGTGAGGAGATGGGTTGGTGGATAAGGTCGAGCCAATCTTGTTCACAACGATGCTGAGGTGGAAGTGGCTGAAGAGGCGACAAAGAGAGAGAAGTGTTAACTGAGAAGGAAAACTAAGGAAAACTAATTTTTGGCTGGCTTTGAACTTGATTTTCTTTGTGCTTAGGCCAGGAAATCCACCTCTATTTTTTTGGTAAATGTGGGTGTTCGGGCTAGCTTACACATACCTCAACTAATCCTTTAAAGCCTTGAAGTTAATGATCATGTAAGCTTTTAATGGCCTTGAGGTTTGTTGTAACCCATTTTTGGGTCCCCGCGCAAAAAGCAAAAAAATCAATCAAAAAGAAAAAAAAGGGGAAAAAAATCAAGTAATGATGGTTGGATGTCAAAGCACCTAGAAAATAACTCAGATTTGATTAAGGAGGCTTGAAAATACAAAAATTAAAATTCGATAGCATATCATTGACTAATAAGAGGTTGATTGACAAAGAAAATTTAACATGAGAATGAAATATCTAAAATCAAATGTTTATTAGACTCAATTAAATTTATTAAAGGTTTAATTAAGTTTATGAAGAGTTTGATTGAAAGAAAATGGGATTTTGAAGTCAATTTAAGTTTTGGGGAGATATTATAATTTTTTATAGTTAATATAGTCAAATCAAGGGCTTAATTGCATAAATCCAAAACCAAGGACCAAATTGGAAAAGGCATGTAAATAGAAGAGTTGTAATTAACCAAATCAAGGTCCCAATTGAAGAAATTAGAAGTTTATTAATCAATTGAGGGTTAAATTGCATAAATCATAAACCAAAGACTAAAGTGGAAAAGGTGACTAACTTCAATGTCGACAATTGATATTTTTAGCAGAGATGCAATTGAATTGATTTTTAAATCAAAATTGCAATTTAGGACTTGATTGAACAAATTACAATTTGAAGACTGATTGGAATCTTATGTTTCTGCTGTCGTTTTCTATTAAATGAAATGATGCGTTTTGTCTAAAGCAACATCGTTTCATCAACTGCTTCAAAAATAATATAATAATAATAAAAAGACCCAAGGGGAATAGAGACATAGAAAAAAGGGGGGAAGGGGGAAAAAGAAAATTCAAGGAGAGGACAGAAGGAGGAGGAACCAGAGTGAACAAAAGAGAAAAAGAAAAAAAAGAGAGAAAAACATAGAAAGAAGAGGGAGAAGAAGAAGAACCACTGCCTACCACCTTCAGCCTGGCAGTGCCACCGTTGCCTTTCCTCTCCACCGCCACTAGCAGCGCCGATCAGAATAACAGAGGAAGAGAGCAAATATAGAAAAAACACAAAGAAAAAAGAAGAAAGGGGTGACCACCACCCTTGTAGCCTCCGCTGCTGCATGAGTCGCCAGCAGCACTACCTCGAAGCCATCCCAACTGGTCACCGCGAACCACCAGCATCGCCACCACTCTAAGTAACTTCGCCTCCCTCGTCCTTGTTTAGCCTCGCTTGCATTTGAATGTAGAATGTGAATAAATCACTTTTTGTAGAAAATGCAGATTTGATTTGATAATGTGCTTATGTGCAATAATCAACTCATTTGGTTATGCGCTGGAACATCAGCCTAGCCCACAGTATATGGGCCAAGTTCGACCTTGTGTTTTTATTGTTTTAAAAAATCAAAAATATTTTTTGGAATTTTACAATTCCCCTACGTATTTGTTATGTCATTTTGATTAGTATCAGACAGTATTTTATGTTGCTAAAATACAACATTTCATATTAAAATACCTAGTTTTCGTCAAAACTTCCAAAATACAGAAAAAAATTGAAAAAATAAATATTTTCGTGCATATTACCAAGTCTTTCAAAGCTACAAAGAAAAATCATATTGTGTTTTAATACAACAATGAAAATTTTTAAATATGTTTTAGCATGCATTTTGGCTTTAATAACCAGTTTGTTAAAGTCATAAGAACTTTGGCCAAAATTTTATTTTGTTTGTCTTGTGGTATTCGTGAGATGACCTTATATGTAAGGCATGTTCGGGATATGAAATTCTTTTTATGGCCGCTAGAACAATTAACTTTTACCCATAAGATAAATAACCTCCTTATTGAGGAGGGCTTTTTCTTGAACCTTTAGAACAGACCAACAACTAGAAAATGTAACAAAACCTTAGATTTTATCAGACATTAAAACATTGTAGCCTACATTAGGTAGGATGTATTTAGGGTGCTAATACCTTCCATTTATGCTACCAGTCTCCGTACTCCATTTCCAAGACTAGTTAGGGTTCCTAGTGATCAAAATATTAGGCGGCGACTCCCATTCTATTTTCCACTCATAATAGGCAAGAATTCCTTATCTCTCTATATTTGCTAAATAGACTTACATTTGAGGGTGAACGATTCATCGCAATGCCACACACGTGCGACAGAATGGTAACTCCACCAGGGACTGTTGTAGACTAAGCTTTGTTTTCATATGATAATTGTGTTTGTCTGGTTTGCGAGTTTTTTTGTTAACATATTTTATTGATTTTTGCACATTTTTAATCAATGTACATATTTGTTCATACATTATAGATAATTGCCTCATGCATCACATATATTTATTTTTGGAAGCACACACAAGCTTCTAGGTTAAGTGGGAAATTAGCGATCTACCCTATGACTATTGGTCAGGGTTCAAATGCGTGAAACACCCAACTCATATCTGAGTGTCTGCTTGGTAATGGTGGGTATACATGCCTTAACCATTTCTCGTAACTCCCCTATACTATCTTTACAAATATTGTCAATAGGCATATATGAGACCCTTTTAAGACCAGATAGAGAACCTATCCATATTCACATAATGAATAGAGTATGTTCTTAGGTTGTATGTGCCATCTTTATTTATATAAGGACAAACCCTTCTCGAAGCATCTTGAACTAAAGACTTGTGAGTGACACGATGACCATCACTTAGAAAATTTTCATTGTAAAGTTTGGGCAAGAATCAGGAGTCTTGTTTCATCATGCAAGAGTTACGACCAAATGTCACCCCTTGAAAGACGAGTTCATCATATAGAAAAATATTCATACATTTGTCATACATGCACTAGGATGAAAAAATAGGTTCCCCCACCTGAGGTTTACTACACTAGACTGAGAAAGAAAAGATGGAAAAAGAAGAAAGGGGTTTTATAAAGGCTCATTAACAAAGGGAAATTGAGAGCATAAAATGTGAAGTGGCTAGACTCACAGATCTATTTGAACAACTGTTGAGGATCAAATAAAGAGGGAATGTCTGCATAGTCTTTTATGAGAATACCATTAGTCTATGTCCAACACAGGAAAACATAATTGAATCTTCTCCTTAACACTCCACTATTGCATTGTTAGTAAATCACCGCCTCTACATCCAGCAATAGCACCCAATAGTTGCTAGCTTTCTGTGTTTTAGCTCCTTAGAAGTCATCTTTATTATGAGCTTCATTTCCTTTCTTGCAAAATAAGATATTAATTTGAAAAATAGGAGTCGACACTGAACTTCAACCTTGTAGAGCTCTATCCATAGAAATCTATTTGCAGGTTTGTAAGTGGGGAATCTAAGAGGGGATGCAGTAGTTTCAGATTATCTATAATTTTCTCCTACCAGTGTTCATATTAAAACACAGAAGTAGAGAGAATAAATAGACTTGGACTAAAAATTAAGAAGAAGACTGAAATTTTAAATAGATCAGAACTCCCTCTATAGGCATCTATTTCTTCCACTATTAATGAGGAATCAAAGATAAGGCAAAGAGTTTCAGCTTCATCGGGTTCTCCTCTAGTAGACACAATGTATGAGTCCACGCATTGGCAGCAGTAGGCAATGTATTTTTAGGTGCTATCAACGTTTCCAAAAATCCTCTTACAATAACAACATTGAAAGATTAACATAATGTTGTTGAGATTGTCAATGAATGGAATAAGTGATGAAGAGGGGAAAAATTGAAGGTTCTATTCTGGATTCCAGAACAAAGATGAGAGATGAATAAGAAGATATCTCTAAAGATGAGAAACTTTAGTTATGTGCCAGGTCATGTACCAACATCAACCACTTAAATGCCTTTGTCAAAATTGACATCGCTTTACCATGCGAGTTTATCAATATCATCTACAAGATTCTAGATTTGTTGTTCCAATTGCTTTAAATCCCATGCAACCACTATTTTCTAGGTGGTATAATCCAAACAAGAGATTTGAATATCAGGGGTGTGTTTCGGGCTATTCAGTTGACTAGTTGTAAGAATTTCAAGAATTAAATCTAAAGGTTTATAAGCAAAAAGGAAGTTGAGTTTGTGAAGAATGATATCGTTCGCCACGTTGTCACCCAAACATCTTTAGAATGGCAAATGATCAAGAATGCTTAGAAAAACCAGAAAAGCTGATCCAAGGATGGTGTTGAATTATCATGAATATGGTTATGGGATTTTGATGCTTTGTATTTTGTTTTGAAATCACATCTCATAGTTTGACAAAACATGTCTTTTCTTTGTCTTTTTTATTATTCTGAAATCATGAGATGTTTCTTTTAAAGGGTATTTTGACAAAATACTTTAATCAAACTCCAACATGCAATTAAAGTTAATCACTCCTGAAGATTAAACGTTTTTTTCTTACAGAAATGACTCGATGCTTGTTGAAATGACATGAGGTGACCAAATAATTTTGAACTCGCATATGAAACTAAACCACATACCTTGTAGCTATGTTTTAGTAGTATGCATAATAACATGTAGTGGATTTAGCAGTTATGGACTCGTGAATCATGATTCTTACAAGTCCAAATCATTACACTAGATAAGGTTAAAATTTATGTGTTCTAACCGACCTTGCTTGAAATGAGAAAATACCATTTTTGTTATCCCTTCACTTTCTAAAAATTATATCTCTTGTGGTCCCCATTTGAGCTTAATAGAATATTTCTTTCAAAGAAACCCTGATTAGGATCACACCTCATACTGGGGGCAAACGAGAGATATTTTGAAGACATTAATAAAATCAATAAAAAAGAGAATGTTAACAATAAAAAGCCAATATTTGAGATAGGGCTAAAAGAAAAGGAGACATAGACTATAGACTGGGGGTAGAAAATACCAATGTTAGTCTTTCATTATCATCTAGGCAAAGTAGCGAAGATGGGTGCTAGGATTAATCATGTCATAGTTATTGGACATAACACACACAAAAAATCAAACACCAAAAAAAAATACTGAGCTATAAAACATAACTTTTGGTATCTATGATAAAGTCTTTGTTGTCTTCAAAATGATCTAGATTGGTCATTTATCAAAGAAAAAGTCAAATTTGCATTATGGATCATGTTAAGAGAATTATGATGAAGTCAACATGGTTATATGCCATTTTGTCTACAAAGACAACAAAAGAAAAATAGATTGATGAATAGTTGAGGTTGATCTCAGGTCTTTGAAACATTCAAACACCTTTTTGAGCTTATGAATTTTCCTTTCTTTGATAGCCATAAACCATAGCGTGCATTGCGTGTTTTAAAAGCCCTTTTTTGATCAAGTAAGAAATCTGAACTGATAAATGGTGTTCTAAAAAACTTGAAAAGCTTTTCCATAAGAGTATGGCTTTGTGAATTAAGCTACTAGTTAATATGCATGCTGATAAAATAGGTGTTAAAAAAGAAAACACCCTTCCTTGATAAAACCTTGAGTTTTGATTTGAGCATCCTGACACGACCAAAAGATTGATGTCTTCTCCCAAGTGCTGGAGTGTCGAAGTAATAAATAACCCAGCAAGACCAAAGTCGAACCATAGGGAGGTTATAAATTATAGATAACAATAATACAATAACAACGATAACAACAACAATACTAACAATACTAACAACAACAATAACAATAATAGTAGTAGTAGTAGTAGTAGTAGTAGTAGTAATAAAGAAGAAGAAGAAGTTGATGAGAACTTTGAGATGGAAAATTAACGTAAGGATTAAACAATGATAACAACAAATGTCAAGGTTAGAGGATCCACTAATGGTATTTCAAACAAGTATAGTATAAACTCTTATTATTCAATTGGAAACCACACACAAAGGAGGTTCC